>ERZ772855.481-NODE-481-length-47241-cov-17.424194_pt1 | contig 47241 bp, 42 predicted proteins | sample MGYA00511900_ERZ772855 | MGnify/ENA primary metagenome ERZ772855 (study PRJEB29015, sample SAMEA2737701) | human gut metagenome | biome: human gut; feature: human-associated habitat; material: faeces | place: China | collected 2012 ... | reverse complement strand
ATAACTGCATACGAAAAGGAAAACCCGGCAGAGCAAATGCTCTGCCGGGTTTTGCATCCGGAAGATCAGCCGTGCAGGCCGTTTTCCTGACGCTCCATGTTTTCAATGGCAATGTCATGAATCTGCTATATGATAGCGACTCTGACTCGATAAATCAAATGAAGTCTGGGTTACTGGGACGCGGGCCGTGGAAAGTACACTTTCCGGAAAAACCATCGTTGGCAGCGGCCATGGCATTAAGGCTATGATACGCTGCAGCTTCATAATCCTTGTCTTTATGAGCATAGTTTTTATCTTGTTGACAGTCTTTTCTTTGACAATGGAATCATCGCTCTGGATTCCTTTCCTTTTCTTTTTTAACAGATGTTTCTTTTCGACCGAAGCGTTTGGGCAGATTCACAGGATTTCTGGAGCAGAAATCCTGCTGTGCCTCCGCATCTGGGCACAGTAAGGGAGTGCTGCTTCTTGGGGAAAAATATCGGCACAAAAACCACCGCATCCCCGTTGATTTGCTCCGCGAAATGTGTTACGCTCTCAGTGCTGGAAGCCCGGCACTGGCCGGGAAATTTTCGTTTATGGGAAGACAGGTATGGACTATTATCTTCTTGCGGATATGACGGTGCAGATCGGCTACGAGCTCGCGGTCGCCGGGGCGGAGACGTACCGGGTCGAGGAGACCATGCGCCGTGTGATCGAGGCATATGGCACGGAGGGACAGGCGTTTGCCATCCCGAACTGTGTTGCGGTGAGCTTCGTGACGCCGAATACGAAGCCGCTGACCATCATGAAGCGCGTGGGCTACCATGGCAACGACCTCGAGCGCATTGAAAAGCTCAACGCGCTCAGCCGGCGCATCTGCGCCGAAGTCCCGGAGCCGCAGGAGGCGCAGCGCTGGCTCAAAGAGACGACAGCCGCCGTCCGCAGCTACGCCGTGTGGATATATTACCTCGGCAATTTCATGGCGGCGGCGGGCTTTTGCTGCGTATTTGGCGGCACGGTGCGCGACTGGCTCTGGGCAGGGCTGAGCGGCCTGATCATCGGCTTTGTGACGCGCTGCATGGACCGGCTGGAGGTCAACCCGTTTTTCAGCACCATTGCGGCGTCCTTTCTCATGGCGCTGCCGGCGTATGTCGCTGCCGGCCTCGGCTGGCTCGACTGCGTGGCGGTCGTCATCATCGGCGCGCTGATGCTGCTGGTGCCCGGACTGCTCATCACAAATTCGATGCGCGACATCATCTACGGCGACACGAGCTCCGGCGTCAGCCGCATCGTGCAGGTGCTGCTCTCGGCGTTCGCCATCGCGCTTGGCACGGCGGCGGCGTGGCACGTCACGACGCCGATCTACGGCCATGCGGAGGCGGCCGCAGCGCTGACCTATCCGCTCTGGGCGCAGGGTCTCGCGACGTTTGTCGCCTGCCTTGGATTTGTGATCCTGTTTAATGTCCACGACTGGGGCAGCGTTTTGTGCGCGCTCGGCAGCGCGCTGACATGGATCGTGTACCTGCTGTGCAGCAGGGCCGGGTTCAGTATCTACAGCGCCAACTTCTTTTCCGAGGTCGTGGCCGCCGTGTATTCCGAGGGCATGGGGCGCTGGCGCAAGTGCCCGGTCACGTCCTATCTGGTCATCTCCAGCATTCCGCTGCTGCCTGGCGCCGGTATTTATTATACGATGAGCATCGGCCTTTCGGGCTCCGTGCAGGCGGCGCTGCAAAAGGGACTGGAGACGGCCGGGATCGCGGGCAGTCTGGCAGTTGGCATCCTGCTGGTGTCGACGGTGTTTCGTGCAGTAAATGCACGCAGGCGCCGCGCATCTGCACCCGGACGCGAATAAACAGGGGGGCGAACCATGGAAAAATCGACTGTACTATTGTTTGATATTGATAATACACTGCTGGACTTCAGCGCCGGTGCGATGCAGGCAATGGAGGAGATCTTCCGCGCGGCAGGACTGCCGTATGCGCCGGAGATGTTCGCCGTGTTTCAGGTGGAGAACGACAAGCTCTGGGCGCGGATCGAGCGCGGCGAGCTGACGATCGCCGGGCTGCGGGACGTGCGCTGGCAGACGATCCTGGCGCGGCTCGGGCTGGAGGCTGACGGCGCGGCGATGGAGGATGCGTTCCGCGACCGTCTGCATGAGAGCGCGGTCCCGGTCGCGGGCGCGCCGGAGGTGCTGGCGCGGCTGCATGGGAAATACCGCCTGTGCGCTGCAAGCAACGGGCCGTATGCGCAGCAGGTGAACCGTCTGCGCCGGGCCGGGATGCTCGATGCGTTTGAGCGGCTGTTCATCTCCGGGCAGATGGGCGCAGAGAAGCCGAGCCGGGTATTCTTTGACCGGTGTCTTGCGCAGCTGCCCGGTGTTCGGTCGGAACAGTGCCTGATGATCGGTGATTCGCTCACGGCGGACATTGCGGGCGGCAGGGCAGCGGGGATGCGCACCTGCTGGTTCGACCCCGCCGACCGCGGTGCGGCCATGCCGCCGCAGGCGGACTGGCGCATCACGCGGCTGGAGGAATTGTTCGATATTCTCTAAGAAAGCGCAAAAAGCAGACCGCCCTCGCTTTGCTGAGCGAGGGCGGCTTTCCTATATGCATACAAAAACGCGGGTGCAGATCACTCTGCACCCGCGCGGGTTTTGTGCGGTTTTCGGGGTCAGCCGAAGATCAGATCTTCATGCAGACGTCCCATGCACGCCAGATGACGGTGCGCAGGTTGCCGATGGCAACGCAGTCACCGACGCGGTGCACGTGACGGCCCTTGTCGCCAACCGGAGCCGGCACGAAGCCGATGCCGTTGATGACGTTGTCGCAAGCGACCTCGAAGGTCTTGCCGTCCTGACCCTTGACGGTAACGCCGCCGTCGTGGATCTCGGTGATGGTGGAGTGCAGGTAGGTCGGGACCTTGTGGTACTCCATCGCGTCACGCAGGAAGGAGGTGTTGGCAAGGCAGGTAGCCTGCGCCGCGACCAGGTCGCCGGCGTACTCGACGATGATGGGGTGCTTGCCCTGAAGGATCAGGTCGTAAGCCGCCTCGCAGGAGGACTGGCCGCCGCCGAAGAACAGGACCTTGTCGCCGACTTCCTTCTTGTCCTTGAGCAGCTCCGTGAAGCTCAGGGTCTTCTCGAAGCCCGGGATCATGGGCATGGTTCTCGGCACGGAGCCGGTGGCCACGATGATCTCGTCAAAGCCGCGCATGGTGCCAAGGTCGGTAACCTCGGTGTTGAAGCGGATGTCGATGCCCTGCTTCTCGACTTCTTTCTTGTACCACTCAATGAGTTCCTTATCGTTCTCCTTGAAGCTCATCGCGGAAGCGGTGAGGAACAGGCCGCCGAGCTCGTTGGTCTTTTCGAAGATGACCGGCTTGTGGCCGCGCTGCTTGAGCACGAGCGCGCACTCCATGCCGCCGATGCCGGCGCCGATGATGGCGACCTTCTTCGGGCTCTTGGTCGGGACGATCTTATACTTGTTGTGCTGCATCGTGGTCGGGTTCAGCGCGCAGCGGCCCAGATGCAGGGAATCCTGCGTGCTCTGGATGTTCGCGGTGCCCTTGAACTTCGCAAAGTTGAAGCAGCCGTTGTGGCAGCGGATGCAGGGCTTGATCTCGTCCTGACGGCCCTGACGGATCTTGGTGACCCAGTCGGGATCGACGAGGTTCTGACGCGCGATGGCAACTGCGTCAAGACGGCCGGCAGCAATCTCTTCCGCGGCCTTGACCGGATCCATACGGCCGGCGCAGGCGACGGGCTTGTCGGTGAAGTTCTTGATGTGCTCGACGTACTCGAGGTTGCAGTTGTCGGGCATGTACTGAGGCGGATGTGCCCAGTACCATGCGTCGTAAGTACCGTTGTCGCAGTTGAACATGTCGTAGCCGGCATCGCCCAGATACTTGACGGCCTTCTCGGACTCAGCCATATCGCGGCCGAACTCCTCGAAGTCGGTCTCGTACGGCATCGCGCCCTTGCCCCAGGCCTTGGTCTTGGAGACGACGGAGTAACGCAGGGACACCGGGAAGTCGGCGCCGGCCTGACGCTTGATGGACTGCACGACCTCGACCGGGAAGCGGAAGCGGTTCTCGAACGAGCCGCCGTACTCGTCGGTACGATGGTTCCAGTTGGCGATGGTGAACTGGTCAAGCAGGTAGCCCTCGTGGACAGCGTGGATCTCAACGCCGTCAACACCGGCCTCACGCAGCAGCTTCGCGGTCTTGCCGAACGCATCAACCATCTCGTGAATCTCTTCCACGGTCATCGGACGCGAGAGCATATCCTCCTGCCAACGGTTCGGGGTGGCGGAGGCGGACGCGCAGCAGTAGCTAACGTCGATCACGGGTCTGGCGAGCGCGCCGAGGAGCTTGTTGTTGTTCAGGGTGACCATCCAGGGGGCAACAGCCATGGAGCGGCCGAAACCAGCGGCGAGCTGAATGAACAGCTTCGAGCCGGTCTTGTGGTACTCGACCATGTAGTCGGCGAGCTCCTTGAACATCTTCTTGTTCTGATAGAGCCATCTGCGGCCCATGGTGTCGCGGACACACTGCATGCCCGGAAGCACCAGACCGACGCCGTCCTTGGCGCGGGTCAGCAGGAAGTTCGCAGCTTCCTTATCGAAGTGGCACGGCTCCAGCCAGCCAAACAGAGAGGTGCCGCCCATGGAGCACTGGACAATGCGGTTCGGGATCTCGACATTGCCAATTTTCCACGGAGTAAACAGCGCGCTATACTTTTCGTCCATGAAATACATCCTTCCTTTTTCTTTGATTACGAAGATGATCCGCCGTTGCTCCCAGCGGGTCATCGGACGCTTCTGTAAGCACACACCGCACAAGATGCATACATACTGTGCATATCATAGCATACATTTTGACAAAAAGCAATGAAATTAAATCGACCGTCTCGTGTATTTTGCTCACAAAAAGCGAAAAAGCGTGACAAATGAGGCAAAAAACGGACGATTTTTTTCAAAGGGAAATATGCGCCGTGCCCGGCGCCGGTATAGGAGAACAACGAAAAACTGCCGGAAAATCGGTGAGAAATATATGAATTTGTGCTTGCAATCCGGTATCGGCTGTGCTATCTTAATACCATTCATTCACCTATAAAAACGATATGTATTAAGGAGGCTTTCGCAATGGGCGAGCAACTGGATCGCGCGCAGGCTTGGGCGCTGCTGACGGAATTCAATCAGGATCCATTCCATCTGCATCATGCCAGAACGGTCGAGGGTGTCATGCGCTATTTTGCGCAGGAGCTCGGCTATGGGGACGAGGTGGACTTTTGGGGCATTGTCGGTCTGCTGCATGATCTGGACTTTGAACGTTATCCTGACCAGCACTGCATCCGCTCGCAGGAGATTATGCGCGAGCGCGGTCTGGATGAGCGCCTTATCCATGCCACAGCCAGCCATGGCTACGGCATCACGGTCGACATCGTGCCGGAGCATGAGATGGAAAAGGTGCTCTATGCGACCGATGAGCTGACCGGCCTGATCGGTGCGGCGGCACTGATGCGTCCGTCCAAGAGCGTACAGGACATGGAGCTTAAGTCCCTCAAGAAAAAATATAAGAGCAGCGGCTTTGCCGCCGGCTGCTCGCGCGAGGTCATCCAGCGCGGCGCCGATATGCTCGGCTGGAGTCTGGACGAGCTGCTGACGCGCACGCTCGATGCCATGCGCGCGGTCGAGCCGGTCGTGGCGGCTGAGGAAGCCTGAACGTGCAAAAATAACGCCGGGGAGATGCCCCGGCATTTTTGGAGACTGTCAAAAAGTGTTACTTTTTGACAAAGGGGTTAGCGGCCTGACTGCAGCGCACGCGCCGTCCGTCAAGACGGACGGCGCGCACGTTTGCAGGCCGAGAAGTATTTTCTCAGCCGCACATGTCGCCTGAGAAAATGATCGGACTTTCTTTCGCCGCACCGGCGGCGAAACTCTACGAGGTTTTTGACAAGCTGACAAAACGCCGGGGAGGTGCCCCGGCGTTTTTGCGTACAAGATCGCAAAGAACTGTCTTGAATTCCTTGCGATTTGATAGTATATTATTCGTAACACCTGCAAGCAAGGAGGCAACAGATCATGGTGATCTCAACCAAGGGGCGCTATGCGCTGCGCCTGATGATCGACCTGGCGCAGCATTGTGACGAGGGCTACATTTCGCTCAAGACTGTGGCACAGCGGCAGAACGTGTCCCTGAAATATATGGAGGCGATCGCAGCGGCACTCAATCGCGCGAGCCTTGTCCTCAGCCAGCGCGGCAAGGAGGGCGGCTATTGCCTGAGCCGTCCGGCGTGCGACATTACGGTCGCGCAGGTGCTGCACAGCACCGAGGGCAGCATGGCTGCCGTGGCGTGCCTTGAATCCGGGGAGAGCTGCTGCGAGCGCGCGGAGCAGTGTCTGACGCTGCCGATGTGGAAAAAGCTCGACGCCGTCATGGACAACTATCTGTCGAGCGTCTCCGTGCAGGACCTGCTTGACGGCAAAGTGTGACCGGCGCGGTCGGGGAAGGAGAATCAATTCTCTTTCCCCGATTTTTCTTTTTGCAAATTCCTATTGACAAGAAGGGAAATACGTGATACCATTTACCCACAAGGAAAGTAGGAATTAGAAAACCGACATATATGGAGGAGAGCTTATGCGCGTTTATGCAGACAATGCGGCGACCACAAAACTATCCGCCGCTGCAAAGGAAGCCATGCTTCCGTACTTTGATGAGATATATGGAAACCCCAGCACCCTCTACACGCTCGGTCAGGAGGCGGCGGAGCATCTGCTGGCCTGCCGCACTGAGATCGCACAGCTGATCGGTGCAGCCGACCCGCGGGAGATCGTGTTCACCTCCGGCGGCAGCGAGGCCGACAATCAGGCCATCGTCTCTGCCGCAGTGAATGGTGCGCGCAAGGGGAAAAAACACCTCATCTCCACAAAATTTGAGCACCATGCGGTGCTGCACACGCTTGACAAGCTGCGCCGGCAGGGCTTTGAGGTAACGCTGCTGGATGTGCACGAAGACGGCGTTGTGCGCGTCGAGGACGTGGCGGCGGCCATCCGTGACGACACGGCGCTCGTGTCGGTCATGTTCGCCAACAACGAGATCGGCACGCTCCAGCCCATTGAGGCCATCGGCTCGCTCTGCCGCGAGCGGGGGGTCCCGTTTCACACGGATGCGGTGCAGGCGATCGGCCACGTGCCCGTGAATGTGCAGGAGATGAATATCGATATGCTCTCGTGCTCGGCGCACAAATTCCATGGGCCGCGCGGCGTCGGCTTCTTGTACGCCAGGCGCGGCATCCCGCTCACGAATATCATCGAGGGCGGCGCGCAGGAGCGCGGCAAGCGCGGCGGCACGGAGAATACTCCGGCGATCGCCGGTATGACGGCGGCGCTGCGCGAGGCGGTCGGCAACATGGATGAGAATATGCGCAAGGTCACACGCCTGCGTGAGACGCTCATCACAGGGCTCTCGTCCATCCCGCACGCGCGGCTCAACGGCGACCGCACACAGCGCGTGCCCGGCACGGTGAACTTCTGCTTCGAGGGCATCGAGGGCGAGTCGCTGCTGCTCCTGCTCGACCGCAAGGGCATTGCCGCCTCCTCCGGCAGTGCCTGCACCTCCGGCTCGCTTGACCCCAGCCATGTGCTGCTGGCGCTCGGGCTGCCGCACGAGGTCGCACACGGCTCGCTGCGTCTGTCCGTGGGCGAATACAACACGGACGAAGAGATGGCGTACATCGTCGAAAATGTCCGTCAGGTGGTCGACTACCTGCGCAGCATCTCCCCGGTGTGGGACGAGCTGGAGACCGGTGTGCGCCCGCACCAGATCTAACAGATAACAGATTCAGATAAAGGAGGCTTTTCTATGGCATTGTACAGCGAAAAGGTCATGGACCATTTTGAAAACCCCCGCAACGTCGGCAAAATGCCCGATGCCGACGGCATCGGCGAGGTCGGCAACGCCAAGTGCGGCGACATTATGCGCATGTACATCAAGGTCCGCGACGATGTCATCACGGACGTGAAGTTCAACACCTTCGGCTGCGGCAGCGCGATCGCGTCCTCGTCGATGGCGACCGAGATGATCAAGGGCAAACCGGTCTCTGAGGCGCTGGAGCTGTCCAATAAGGCGGTCATTGAAGCGCTGGATGGCCTTCCGGCGCAGAAGATCCACTGCTCCGTGCTGGCGGAGGAGGCAGTCAAGGCGGCCGTAAAGGATTACTACGATAAAAATGGTATCGCCTATGACGCCGATCTCTTTTCGACGCATGACTGCGCCGCCTGCCACGGCGGCTGAAGCAACCAAGCTGCTTTTTTCTTTCTTCCCCCTTCTATTTTTTTGCGGAAAGCACCCGACCGTTTGGCCGGGTGCTTTCTGTCTCTCGGCAGAAAAAAGGCCCGGCAGGCTTGCGGAAGCCTGCCGGGGAAGCGGGTCAGTAATAGATGCTGTTGCGCTTTGGCTTTGGTCGGAAGTGGATGCCGGACACCATGCCGAGCGCGGCGAAGGACGTGAACAGCGACGAGCCGCCGTAGCTGAAAAACGGCAGCGTGATGCCGATGACGGGCGTGATGCCGATGCACATGCCGATGTTCTCAAACGTCTGGAACGTCAAAAACGCGGCCACGCCGAAGCACACGAGCGAGCCCATGTTGCTGCCCGAGCGGATGCCGACCATGACGCAGCGGATGATGATGATCAGCAGCAGCACGATAACGAGGATGCAGGCGATCATGCCGAGCTCCTCACCGATGACGGCGTAGATGAAGTCGGTGTGCTTGCCGGCGAGGGCATTGGACTGGCTCTGCGTGCCGTTGCCGAGCCCCGCACCGGTCCACTGGCCGGAGGCGAGGGCGATCTTGCTCTGATGCGGCTGCCAGTTGATGCCGGTGTTGGTCGGGTCGATGCTGGAGTCATAGGGCGCGAGAATGCGGTTTTTCTGATAGTCGTGCAGCACAAAGTTCCACAGCAGCGGGATCATCGCGGCGATGGCCGCAAAACCGATGGCAAACCAGTGCAGCGCAAAGCCGGCGGCAAAGAGCATCACGAGGAAGATGGAAAAGAAGATCAGCGCCGAACCGAGGTCGGACGACACGAAGAGGATCAGGCCGAACAGCAGCACAAAGTGGACAGCCAGCTGTGCGACCGACCACACGGAGTTGAGGTCGTGGTATTCCTTCAGGTAACTGATCTGCTTTGCCAGCACGACGATAAATGTGAGCTTGACGACCTCCGTCGGCTGGATGCCGATGCCGAAAAAGCGCAGCCAGCCGGTGTTGCCGGTGTTGTCGCTCACGCCGAAGGGGATCAGCAGCAGCAAAAACAGCGCATTGAATGCACACAGGATCTGCCATTTGTCAGCCAGAACGTCTACATCCAGCACGGTCATGGCGACAAATGCGACCACGCCGAGAATGAGCGACGCGCTCTGTACAATGACATACTTGGCCGAGTGATATGACGCCGTGGCACTCGAGATGACGATGATACCGAACGTGGCGCAGATGAGACCCATCACGAGCAGGAAAATGTCCGCTCGGTGAAAAAACTCCTTTGCGTAGGACAGTGCTTTTTTCAAGATGGCCTCCTTTCCGCCAGACCGGCGATTTGAAATCGGCAATGATTATATCACAGAAAACCGCTTTACGCAACGGGCGAAACCGTGCTATAATACTTCTTCAGAATCGGAGGGATACCATGCAGGAATATCTGACCCACAGTGAAGCGGAGACCGAACAGGCCGGCGCGGATTTTGCGCGCACCCTGCCAGACGGCAAGGTCGTGGCCATGTACGGTGAGCTCGGCAGCGGCAAGACCGCCTTCGTGCGCGGGATGGCGCGCGGCATGGGGCTGACGTGCCGTGTCTCGAGCCCCACGTTCACGATCGTGAACGAATATGAGGGGCCGCGCGAGCTGATCCATTTTGATATGTATCGCCTCGGCAGCGCCGACGAGCTGTTTGACATCGGTTGGGAGGATTATGTCAACCGCGGCTCGGTCTGCGCCGTCGAATGGAGCGAGAATGTGGAGGACGCCTTTTACGGCGACGAGGTCGTTGTCCGCTTTGAAAAGCTCGGACCGACGACCCGGCGCATCATCATCACGGAAGGGAGCGGGAAATCATGCTGATCCTCGCATTGGAGTCGTCTGCAAAGGCGGCGTCGGCGGCGCTGTGCCGCGATGGGGTGCTCATTGCCCAGAGCCAGCAGTGCAGCGGCCTGACGCACAGCTGCACGCTGCTGCCGATGGCGGAGCAGATGCTGAAAAATACCGATACCAGGCTTGCGGACGTCGACGCCATCGCCGTCGCGCGCGGGCCGGGCTCGTTCACCGGCGTGCGCATCGGCGTGTCCACGGCCAAGGGGCTCGCCTGGGGCGCGCAGAAGCCCGCCATCGGTGTGTCGACGCTTGAGGCCATGGCGTATCACGGCATCGCGGCAGGGGAGGGCACGCTCGTGTGCGCGGCCATGGATGCCCGCCGCAGCCAGATCTACAACGCGCTCTTTGAGATCCGGGACGGAAAACCGCGGCGTCTTTGTCAGGACCGTGCGATATCGCTCGCGGAGCTGGGCGCGGAATTGAAAAAAATGCAGAAATCCGTTTTTCTGGTTGGCGACGGCGCGCAGCTGTGCTATAATACATGTTTGGACATGGGCATCCCCGCAGTGCTTGCGCCGGGCAATCTGGTCGTGCAGAGTGCGTGGGGCGTGGCCATGGCCGCCTTCGGGCAGACGCCTGCCCCGGCTGAGGAACTGCTCCCGGTCTATCTGCGCCTGTCGCAGGCCGAGCGGGAACGTCAGGCGCGGCTCGCGGCCGAGGCGGAAAAAGACTGAAAGTAAAATACGGATGCAACAAAGGAGACGACGAGATGAGTAAAGTTCACGTTTTTGACCACCCGCTGATCCAGCACAAGCTCTCGATCCTGCGCGACAAGCACACCAGCGTCAAGGAGTTCCGGGAGCTGATTTCCGAGATCGCCATGCTGATGTGCTTCGAGGCCACGCGCGACCTCCCGCTTGAGGAGATCGACGTTGAGACCCCGGTCGCCACGGCACACTGCAAGCACATCGCCGGCAAGAAGCTGGCCATTGTGCCGATCCTCCGCGCCGGTCTCGGCATGGTCGACGGCATGGTCACCATGATGCCGAACGTCAAGGTCGGTCACATCGGCCTGTTCCGCGACCCGCAGACGCTTGAGCCGGTGAAGTATTACTTCAAGATGCCGCCCGATATCGCCGAGCGCGACGTCATCATCGTCGACCCCATGCTTGCCACCGGCGGCAGCGCGTCTGCTGCGGTGAAGTTCATGAAGGAAGTCGGCTGCAAGCACATCAAGCTCATGTGCATCATTGGTGCGCCTGAGGGCGTGCAGGTGATGCAGACCGAGCACCCGGATGTGGATATCTACGTTGCGGCGCTCGACGATCACCTCAACGAGCACGGCTACATCGTCCCCGGTCTCGGCGACGCGGGCGACCGTATCTTCGGCACGAAGTGATCCGCTCCTGTTGATCCCATAAGCAAATACCCGGTATTGGCGCGCCAATACCGGGTGTTTTTTTGTTTTTTTTACTGCAGGTTCAGGTGCTTGCGCAGCATCCCGTGCGTGAGGAAGAAGAAGCCCGCACAAAACGCCAACGCGCCGGCACATCCGCAACCGAGCAGGATGTACATGCTCTTGAGCAGCGGCATCGCGGTCATGGCCGGGAGCGGCTGCGCGCCGAGCCCGAAGAGAAGTCCGAAGATCAGCGTCAGCAGCATCCGCGTGCTGATCCAGAGCACGAAGAAGAACACGACGGACATGAGCCCCTTGTTCTTTTTGAAGCTCTGACCGATCGCCATGGCGGCATACGTCATCAGGCACAGCGCGACGCAGCACAGCAGCAGGAACGCGACGAACTCGATGATAAGCCCCGCGCTCTGCGCGCCGGTCATGGGCATACCGAACGTGTAGGTGACCTGAAAGCGGACCGCATTCTGATATGAGCCGAAGCGGCCTGTCACCAGCAGACCGAGCGCATCGACGGCGAGCGCACCGAGAAACCATACGACCGAGACAATCAGCTTCGAGCAGATCAGCTCCGTCGTTGAGACCGGCAGCGTGAACATCAGGTATCCCTCATCGGTCATGAGGTTGCGGTAAAAGCGCAGGATCATCAGCACGACCGTCGTCACGACGGCGGCGATGAGCGCCAGCGAAAACACGAACGACACGAGCGAGCCGAGGATGCTGATCCAGATGTTCGACTGGCTTTCACACAGGCGGGTAATCAGCCCCGTGAACAGACCGAGCACCGGCACGGCCGCATAGACCGGCAGGATGATGCGCGCCGTGGCGCGAAAGTCCTGCTTCAACAGTTTTCCTAACATCTGAATACCTCCCGGAACACAGCGTCCACCGATTTGCCCTCCTTGGCGCGCAGGTCATCCGCCGACGACTGCAGCAGCAGATGCCCGCGGCTGAGAAACGCCACGTCGTCGAGAATGTGCTCCACGTCTGCGATCAGGTGCGTGGAGATGACGACGGCGGCCTCGGGGTTGTAGTTGGAGATGATGGTGCTGAGAATGTAGTCGCGCGTCGCGGGGTCGACGCCGCCGATCGGCTCGTCGAGCAGATAGAGCTTTGCCTTGCGGCTCATGACGAGGATGAGCTGCACCTTTTCGCGCGTGCCCTTGGACATCTGCTTGATCTGCTGCTTCGGCTGGATGCCGAGCCGCTGCATCATCTGCACGGCGGCGGCGCGGTCAAAGTCGTCATAGAAGTCGCCGAAAAAGTCCAGCAGCTGCAGCGCCGTCATCCAGTCGGCAAAATAGGTGCGCTCCGGCAGGTAGGAGACGATCTTCTTCGTGTCCTTGCTCGGCGCCATGCCGTCGATGAGGATTTCCCCGGCATCCGGCGTCAGCAGACCGTTTGCCAGCTTGATGAGCGTGCTCTTGCCGCTCCCGTTCGGGCCGAGCAGACCGACGATGCGCCCCGGCTCGATCGCGAGATCCACGCGGTCGAGTGCCGGCTCTGCGCCGTAGCTCTTGCACAGCCCTCTGCATTCGAGAATTGCCATGTTTGTTAGTCCTCCTTTGCCTGCTGCAGATCCTGCCGCAGCAGCTCGAGCGCCTGCGCCCGGTCATAGCCGAGCTGCGCCAGCGCCTGCCAGAATGCGTCGATGCCGGCCTGCGCCAGCCGCCGCTTTTCCTGCTCGATGCGCGCGATGTCCTCCGTCACGGTGCGCCCGGCCGTGCGCTGCGTCCGGATGAGCTCCAGACGCTCCAGCTCGGCGAACGCGCGCTGCATCGTGTTCGGGTTCACACCGGCGTCGGCTGCAAATTCACGCACCGACGGCAGCCTGCCCCCCGGCGGAAACTGACCGAGTATGATCGCGCGGGCGATCTGATCCACGAGCTGCGTGTAGACAGGCGCGTCATTGCGAATGTTCCAGTTCATGGTGCGCCTCCTGTCAGAATTGTGTGTCGCTGTATTAAGCAATTAAGACAATAACACAATAATGCTGTGCAGTCAAGCAAGAATTTGTGAAGAAAATGTAAAAACGCCCGCAGCGGCTGCTGCGGGCGTAACATATGTAGCAAAGGGCGGGCTCAGCGCTCGATCTCTTCTTCACAGGTGCTTGTCTGGATGACCGGCACGGCACGGCGCTGTGCGAGCAGACCGGGCAGGATAGAGGCCAGACTGCCGCAGAGGATGCACACGATGCCGGCGAGCATATTGCCCGGGATGGCCTCGTGCAGGATGAGAAACGCAAGCAGCGGCGCGAGCGCGGGCTTAAAGAAGAACACGAGCGATGTCGTCTGCGCGCTCGTGACCTCCATCGACAGGAAGTAGCACGTAAAGCCGATGCCGGTCACGCCGATGTAGATATAGAGGACGATCGGCAGATTTGCCGCCGTGTAGCCCGTGAGAAAGGGGATGCTCGCAAAGGTGTCCAGACCGGCGGCGGTCAGCGCGGTGGAGACGGAGGGGATATGCGTCAGCGCGGCGAGCGCCATCATTTTGGCCGCGCCGAGCAGAAAGCTGAAGCACGACACGACAAGACCGCCGAAGCGCGCGCACTGCCGCTTGCCGCACACGCCGTAGAGCGCGAACAGCAGCGTGTCCAGCAGGATGTACGTCACACCGAGCGCGTCGAGCTTCAGATGCCACGGCTGGATGATCAGCACGATGCCGATCACGTCGAGCGCAAGACCCAGAATCTGATTTTTGGAGATTTTCTCCCGCAGCAGCAAAAACGCAAACAGCGTCACGAACACGGGGTTGCTCGAAAACAGCACGCCGACGACCGACGCCTGCACGCGCGTGACGGCGAGCTGATACAGGGACATACTCACCGCGATGCCCATCAGTCCCAGCAGCGCAAACGTGCCGAGCGCTTTTCCGTCAACGGTCAGACCGCGCTTTTTGAGCTCGCGCACGGCCAGCGGTACGAGCACCAGCCCGCCGACCAGAAAGCGGCTGAAGTTGAGCTGGATGGGGTTTAATTGTCCGGCAATACACTTGAGCGCGACCTCCATGCTGGAAAACAGCAGCGTCGTGATCAGGATGTAAAGATATCCGCGTTTCATATCCGCACCTTCTTTTTTTGTTTCACAGATGTTTTTCGTTGTAACACCATTTTGGCCGCTTGTCAAGCGGTATCGGCGCTGAAAATGCGCTGCATCCTGCATCCTGCCTGGCAGCGGTCACAGGGCGCAGAAAGCGCGGTATCAGCGCGGCAGACGGCCGGCATTGCGCTCCCAGAACACACCGTCGGCATAGCCCTGAATGGCGGGGTTATCGGCTGCCATTTCCAGCCGCTTTTCCGCCCATGCGCAGTATTGCTCGCTGCGCTCAATGGCGACGAAGCGGCGGCCGAGCTTGCGCGCCGTCACGGCCGTCGAGCCGGACCCGGCAAAGGGGTCGAGCACGATGCCGCCGGGATCGGAGCTCGCGAGGATGAGCTTTGCCAGCAGCTTCTCTGGCTTCTGCGTCGGGTGGGCGGTGTTTTCCGGCATCGACCAGTAGGGCACGGAGATGTCATCCCAGAAGTTTGACGGGCACGTGTTGCGGAATTTCCCGTCGGGCGTGTCCTCCCAGTCCTTCGGCCGGCCCGCGGCACGATAGGGTGCGCGCACGCGCCGGCGCAGCTTCACGGCGTCGACGTGGAACGTGTAGTCATCCGTGCGCGTGGCAAACCAGATGTCCTCCATGCCGTTTTTCCAGTTATGCTGTGCCCCACGGCCCTTTTCCCGCTGCCATGTGATGCGGTTTTGCAGCCGGAAATACTCCTTGAGCGTCAGGCCGATGATCGGGCTCGAGCGCCAGTCGCAGCAGACGTAGATCGAAGCATTCGGCTTGAGCAGTGGCAGCAGCAGCTCGATCCATGCGCGGGTGAAGGCGGCGTAATTTGCGTCCGTCATGCGGCGGAAGGCGCCGCCGGCGAATTCCTTCGTGAGGTTGTACGGCGGGTCGACGATCAGCAGGTCAGCAAAGCCGCGCGGCAGGTGCGGCGCGACCTGAAACGTGTCGCCGCAGATGGTGCGGTCACACACGGCGTCAAGCGGGACATCCTGCGCAACGCGCAGGCAGCGCGCGAGATATTCCGGCGCGTCCTGCGGCAGGAAGTCGATTGTCTTGTTGCGTTCGGCTTTCATGGCGTCACCTCGCTGTAAAAAAGAAAGGACCCAATCTGAAAAGATTGAGTCCTCTTTTTGTGGCGGAGAAGGAGGGATTCGAACCCTCGATACCCTTGTGGGGTATACACGATTTCCAATCGTGCGCGCTCGACCAGGCTACGCGACTTCTCCACGCTCTGTTCGGGTTGCTTTCATTTCAAATTGTCAGCTTGCACATTATAATCAAAATTTCCCGTAAAGTCAAGTACCAATTTGAAAGATTCGCATTTTGCGTGTATTTGTTCAGAAAATCAGCCGGGTGAGCAGTGCCCGCACGCACTGCGCGTGGCGTGCATCCTGCTGCGCCATGGTGCGCAGCGTTTCCTTGAGCGGCATCGGCGCAGCATCTGCTGCCGCGCCCAGCTGCGCACTGAGCACCTGCTCCTGCAAATAAGCACAGCGCAGATCCGCCGCCGCCGTGCTCAGCCGCGGACAGGCGGCGGGCAGGGCACAGAGCGCGCCCGTGCGCAGAAAATACTCTGTTTGCAGCGCTCTGAGCTGCGCGCGCTCCTGCGCTGCGATCTGTCCGAGCGGCTGCCGGACGGCGCACACGCGCTGCGCGAGTGCGGCATAGAAGGCAGCGCCGGCAGCCTTTGCGCATATACACTCGCGCAGCTGCGCTGTGATTGCGTTCGGCTCCGGCTGCACGGGCGCTGCTGTGATGCCTGCCTCGCCGGTCACACGCTGCCAGACGCGCAAAAATGCGGCGCTGTCGAGAAAAACGGGGTCATTCATCTTCCATCCCTCCGCTTCATGCTATGCCCGGCTTGCAAAAATGTGTGGGATGTGCCATAATCGCAGCAGAGACTTTTCACCGGAGGCGACCATCATGGCTCGATTTTTCATAGCAGGTACGAATTTCCCGAACGGCCGGGCGATCATCCGCGGCCGCGACGCCGACCATATCCGCGTGCTGCGCCTGCGCGCGGGCGACGACATCGTCATCTGCGACGGGGCGGGACGCGACTATAAGTGCCGCCTTGTGCAGACGCTCGAGCATGAGGCCGAGGCCGAGGTCATCGAGGTCGTGCCGTGCAAGGCAGAGCCCACGGTGCGCACGACGGTGTTTGCCGGCCTGCCCAAGGGCGAGCGCAGCGATTTCCTTGTGCAAAAGTGCACCGAGGCCGGTGCCGCCGAGGTCGTGTTTTTCTCCTGCACGCGCTGCGTGGCCAAGGCCGCCAATATCGAAAAGAAGGTCGAGCGCTGGCAGCGCATCGCCGAGGAGGCGGCAAAGCAGTCGGGGCGCGGTATCATCCCGCAGGTGCGCTACACGGCGGACTATGTCAGCGTGCTCAACGACGCGCTGCACACCGACCTGCCGCTGTTCATGTATGAGACCGGCGAGCGCGAAACCATCCGCGACGCCATCGAGCACGCGGCGCAGCCGGTCGCGACGGCGGCCATCATCACAGGGCCGGAGGGCGGCTTTGCGGAGTTTGAGGCCGACATGGCGCGCAAGCTCGGCATGCACATCTGCTCCATGGGCGAGCGGATCCTGCGGTGCGAGACCGCGCCGGTCGTCGCGCTCACGGCGCTGATGTACGGCACGGGAAATCTGTGAACTTTTTTTGAATCGGGGCTTGACAAGCGCATATGGGTATGTAATAATACTCCACGCAATCAAATGAATATCCAAGGAAACCTCAAGGATCGGCACAGCCGAGACTGGAGGCGGAGGAGACTCTGGAGAATCCCGTGCAGAGCGGGTGCCGAAGGTGTAAGGCGCAAGCCGAATCTCTCAGGCAAAAGGACAGAGCGAGTGCCCGACTTGTGCGGGTGTTCAGGCGCTGTTTGTTCTCTGGAGCTGCTGGTCAGATCGACCGGCAGCTTTTTGCTTTGCAAAAAATCAATGCAGAGGGAGAAACAACATGGAAACTTTACTCAAAATCGTGCAGACCGTCAACATGTACCTGTCAGACTATGTGCTGGTCATCCTGCTCATTGGTGCGGGTCTGTATTTCACGATCCGCACGAAGTTTGTGCAGGTGCGCTGCTTCGGCGAGGGCTGGCGGCGCTTCTTCGGCGAGTTCAGTCTCAACGGTGAAAAGCACAAGACCGGCATGAGCTCGTTCCAGGCGCTGGCGACGGCGGTTGCGGCGCAGGTCGGCACCGGCAACATCGTCGGCGCCTGCGGCGCGATCCTCATCGGCGGCCCCGGTGCGATCTTCTGGATGTGGTTCATCGCATTCTTCGGCATGGCGACGATCTATGCCGAGGCGGTGCTCGCACAGGAGACCCGCGTGGTCGAGCCTGACGGCACGATCCTCGGCGGCCCGGTGTACTACATCAAGCGTGCCTTCCCGAACGGCTTCGGCAAGTTCCTTGCGGGCTTCTTCGCGGTCGCGATCATCCTTGCGCTCGGCTTCATGGGCTCTATGGTACAGTCCAACTCCATCGGCGAGGCGTGCCAGAACGCATTCCACATTCCGAGCTGGGTCATGGGCCTGATCGTCTGTGCCATCGCGGCCTTCATCTTCATCGGCGGTGTGCAGCGCATCGCCTCCGTCACGGAAAAGATCGTGCCGGTCATGGCCTGCCTGTATCTGCTCGGCGGCTTCATCGTGCTCATTGCCCGCATCCGCTACGTGCCGGAGACCTTCGGCATGATCTTCAAGTATGCTTTCATGCCGGACGCCATCATCGGCGGCGGCATCGGCTACGCGCTCAAGACGGCCATCAGTCAGGGCGCAAAGCGCGGCCTGTTCTCCAACGAGGCCGGCATGGGCTCGACCCCGCACGCGCACGCGCTGGCCAACGTCAAAAATCCGCACGAGCAGGGCACGGTCGCAATGATCGGCGTGTTCATCGATACGTTCGTCGTGCTGACGATGACGGCGCTCGTCGTTATCTCCACGCTTTACGCCGGCAACGGCCCGCTGGCGCACGGTGCGGTCGACGGCATTTCCAAGACGAACATGGCGCAGCTTGCGTTCTCGAGCGTGTTTGGCGAGACGCTCGGCAATGCCTTCGTGGCGATCTGCCTGCTGTTTTTCGCGTTTTCGACCATTGTCGGCTGGAACCTCTTCGGCCGCATCAATGTCAACTATCTCTTCGGCAAGAAGGCGAACCTCCCGTACTCCATCATCGCCCTCGTCTTCATCTTCCTCGGCTCCTGCCTGTCCAATGATCTTGTCTGGGAGCTGACGGATATGTTCAACCAGCTCATGGTGCTGCCGAACGTCATCGCGCTCATGGCGCTCTCTGGCCTTGTGGCCGTGGCCGCGCGCAAGTGCGGTGACGTGCACGAGCGCGAGCTGCACAAGTAAATTACACATATATAGGAAAACCGCCCTGTGCTATTTTGCACAGGGCGGTTTTGCGTTTTGCTCACTTGCAGCGGCGCAGCACCTCGAGCGTATAGCGCCAGACGCGCTGCACGGAGGCGATGTGCATCCGTTCGCGGCAGGTGTGAATCTCCGTCAGATCAGGGCCGAAGGACACGCAGTCGAGGCCCGGTAATTTCCCGGCAAACAGCCCGCACTCCACGCCCGCGTGGATGGCCTCCACCTTTGGGTCATGACCGTACTGCTCGCGAAAGACGTCGATCATCCGCTCGCGCAGCGGAGAGTCCTTGCGGTATTCCCAAGCGGGGTAGTCGCCCGAGACGTCAACGCTGCCGCCGAGCTGCGCCATCAGGCAGCGCAGACGCGCGACGAGCATCTCCTTCTGCGTGGCCACGCTGCTGCGCACGCAAAACGACGCCTGCACGCATTGCTCGCTCGTGGTCAGGATGCCGAGGTTCAGCGACGTCTGCACCAGTCCCGGAATGTCCTGACTCATGGCCTGAATCCCGTTCGGCAGGCAGCAGAGCATACACACGGCGCGCTGCGTGGACGCCGCGTCCATCGGCAGTATCTGCGGCTGTGCCGGCTCTGCGCGCACGAACACATCCGGGTCGGCTGCCGCGTATTCGTGCCGGAACGCCGCGTCCATGCCCGCGATCGCGGCCTGCGCCGCGTCGGGGTCGGCGACGGTGATGACGGCGCGGCTCTCGCGCGGGATGGCGTTGTCCTTCAGTCCGCCGTCCACGCAGACGACGCGCAGCGCCGTGCGCGCACCGACGGCGTACAGCACACGCCCGAGAAGCTGGTTTGCGTTTCCGCGCCCCTTGTCGATCTCCGCGCCCGAGTGGCCGCCGAGCAGGCCGCCGACCGTGACGGTGAGCGCCGTGCCCGGAAACGCCGCGCGCGTGACCGGCAGCGTGCACACGGAGACATTGCCGCCCGCGCAGCTGACGGTGAGGATGCCCTCATCCTCGGAGTCGATGTTGAGCATCGTGCGCCCTTGGAGCACGGAGGCGTCGAGCGCGTCCGCGCCGAGCATACCGGTCTCCTCATCGACCGTGAGCACCACCTCGAGCGGGGGATGCGGGATGTCGTCCGCGTCCAGAATGGCAAGCGCCATCGCAACGGCGATGCCGTCGTCCCCACCGAGGGTTGTACCGCGCGCGCCGATCGTGTCGCCGTCCACGAAGAGGTCGAGCCCTTCGCTGGTCATGTCCTTTGCGCAGTCCGGCGCGGTCTCGCAGACCATGTCCATGTGCCCCTGCAGAATGACCGGCGCGGCGGCCTCATAGCCCGGCGTGCCGGGGCAGAAGATGATGACGTTGTTGTGCGCATCCTGAATGTGGCGCAGACCGCGCGCGGCGGCAAAGCGCACGAGATGATCGCTGATCGCTTTCGTGTTTCCCGAGCCGTGCGGGATGGCGCACAGCTGCTCAAAGTGCGCAAAGACGGCCTGCGGCTGAAGCTTTTCCAAAATCGGCATGGTGTGTCTCCTTTTTTTTGATGTGAAACCGGCGGACACGGTCGTGCCCGCCGGTGGGTGATCAGAATTCTTCCGGGACCTGTACCCGGGACAGGGAAGCGCGGATGTTGCCCGTGAACAGCAGACTTAGGCGGTGGATCTGCGTCTCGAGATCCTCCTTCATCCCGTTTTCGAGCCACGCATAGAAAATGTCCGTGATGCCGAAGCGGTAGAGGTCGCACACGAGCTTCTTGTCCTGTTCGCTCACGCGCAGACCCTTTGCCTGCCGCTCGACATAGCTGCGCATCATTTCCTCGGACACGCGGTTGACGTGCCTCTCCAGCTCCAGCCGGTGTGAGGAGGTGTAGATGTGGTAGACGGCGCGCTTGTGCTCGCGCGCAAAGCGGGACGCAGTGATCATGCACTCCTCCCAGCTGCCGGTGGCCTCGAACTCGGCGACTGCCCGGTCGGTCTCACGGCGCAGGATGATGTCGAGCAGCTCAAAGAGATCGGAGTAGTGATAGTAAAACGTCCGGCGTGTGATCTGGCATTCTTCTACGAGCTGCGTCACGGTGATCTTGTCAAACGGCTGCTCGGACAGCAGCTTCAGGAACGTGTCCTGGATGGCGGCTTCGGTCAAGTGTGCCAAGCGGGATTCCACCTTTCTGGGGGTGCGGCGCGGTCATCGCGCGGCTGGATTCTGGTCCTGTGCGGGGAGATACTCGATGTGCGCATAGCTCCTGCGCGCAGAAACGGTGTCGCATAGGAAGGTATAGACTTTCTTATGCAGATCCCGCCGGGCGCTGCGCGGCGGCAGGGCTGGGTCGGGATAAAACGGGTCGCTCACGACGACGGTGATGCGCGGCGGCAGCGCGCGCAGCAGCTTTCTTTTCCGGTAGACGACCGCCGCGGCGACGACGGGCAGCTGCTCGCGCACGGGGTAGGCAAACGACGTGTCCGGAAACGGACGGATGCCGTTGTAGTACGGCCAGATGTGTGCCTCTGGATAGATCATCACGGCCTGACCGCGTTCGAGCCGGCAGTGCATGGCGGCAAGAAACTGCCGCGTGCCCTCGATGGTATTCGCCAGCGGGATCGCGCCGAGCATCTGCACGATGTTGCGCACGCCCGGGATCGAGACGGTGTCGGCGGAGGTGATGATGTTCGCGCGTCGCGGAAACGCCAGCAGTGTCGGGATGAAGGCGTCCGCCAACGTGTTCGTGTGGTTGCCGTAGAGGAAGTATCCGCCCGGCAGCGCGCGCAGCGCCTTGCGGTTTTCGATGCGCAGGCCGAACACGAGCTTGCAGTACAAAAACAGAAACGGTGTCATCACCATCCGGTATACGACGAAGGCGAGCGCGTTCCAGAGCGGTCCCTTGTGCTCATACGGGAAATCCGCGCCGATCTGCTTCGGGTGAATGCGCCCGTTGGTCGGCGCAAAGTCGTCGTGCAGCGGGTCGTGATAGTAGACGGTCTTGCGGCTCATGCCGGATCACTGACCAGCGCGGCGGCGTCAAAGAGCATCTGCTCCATCTGGCGCATGCAGCTCTGCTGCTCGAACTGCGTGCCGCTGTCGAGATATTTGCGGCTGTAGTCCGCACGCTCGTCCGGGTGACTCACCCAGTAGTCGATCTTGCGCGCCATGTCCTCTGCATCCTTGTTTTTAAATAGGGACTTCTCGTCGAGCGCGAAGGCCTTGGCCGCGCTCTTGGGCGAGTCGGCGATGACCGGCACCAGTCCGCAGGCGATGGCCTCCAGACAGGCGATCGACTCGATCTCCACCTCGGCGGGGTGGCAGTAGAGGTCGGCGCAGCGCAGCAGGTTCAGCAGCTCCTGCCGCGTGAAGAACGAGATCTCCATGTCCACGCCGCACCGCTCGGCAAGGTGGCGGTAGTGCGCCTCGCGCGGGCCTTCTCCGGCGAGAATGAGGTGGATCTGCTCGCGGTAGGCCGAGCGGCCGATGGCCTCGATGAGGATCTCCTGATTCTTTTCGCTCGACAGACGGCCGGTCGAGACGATGAGGAACTTGTCCTCGAGCCCCTCCGGACGCGTGGCCGGGCCGGGCGTGAACATGCTGTTGACGCCGTTTGAGATCACGCGGCCGTTCGTCGGGCCGACAACGGCCTCAAACGTGTCGCGGATGAACTGCGTGGGGTAGTGGATGATGTCCGAATACTGGTACACCATCTGATAGCACGCGCGGTACACGCCGCGGTTGATGGCGGCCGAGTCCTTGCACAGAAAATGCGCCGTGACGTTTTCCGCCTGACAGTGGAAGCTTGACGTGATGGGCTTGTTGTACGCCTTGGCGATCTTTACCGCCGTGTGCGACAGGCGCAGCACAAACGTTGTGTGCACAACGTCGCAGTCGCGGATCGCCTCCTCGAGGATGGAGCGGTCCACACGCGGCAGCGTCACACCGTTGCGCTCCACGATCGGGTTGAGCAGGTAGAGGTTGCGCTCCGGCACGACGTAAAAGCACTCGTTTCCGGCTTTGTCCTGATCGGCGCAGACCACACGCACGGTGTGCCCCTGCGCGCGCAGATACCGGATGAGATTCATGCAGGCAATGGTCGTGCCGTTGTTCTCCTCACCCAGAATATCGCAGACAATCGTAATCGTCATTGTGTCGTATCATTCCTTGCATTTAGAATTGGCAGGGGAGTGTCTGCCGTAAGATGCGACGCTCATCATTGTAACCGGCAAAAATGAGAGCCGCATTAGAAAACATTTTTTCCGACAAATCACTGGATATATCGAAAACAATTCATTTTATCATAGCATACTTTCACGTGTGAGAAAACTTCTCACATGGGCAAAAGTGTGACATTTCAGGGCGGGGAATTGCAAAAATCTGTGCCCTCTTGAATTCAGCGGCCGAATCATGTATGATAATAAACAGCAATTGTGCACATTTTTTTGTTTGAGGGAGCAAATAAATTATGACAGATTTTCAGAAAATGTATCAGGACAAACTGACGACGCCGGAGCGTATCGCACAGCAGGTGCAGTCCGGCTGGCTCATCGGCATGGACACGGCGACTTCTCAGACGCCGGCCATCATGGCCGCAATGGCGCAGCACATCCGCAGCACCGACATCACCGGCGTGAAGGTGCAGACCCTGCTCGACGGCTATCCGTTCGACTTCTATACCGACCCGACGCTGGCCGGCAAGATGACGGGCTACAGCTGGTTTTCCAGCAGCGCGGCGCGCAAGGCGGTCAACGCCGGCTATGCCGACATCATTCCCGCGTACTACCGTGATTTCCCGACCCGCATCCGCACCGAGTATGACTATGACGCCGTGTGCGTCGAGGTCGCGCCCATGGACAGCCACGGCTACTTCAGCCTCGCGCTCAACGGCTCTTATATCGACGCCATGCTCGATAAGACCAAGCGCATTTATCTCGAGGTCAACAATCGCCAGCCCCGCGCGCTGTGCGGCTCGCTGATCCACATCTCGCAGGTCGACGCGCTCGTGGAGTATCACCACGACCTGCCGGTGCTGCCGCCGGTGCAGCTTGACGACGTGAGCAAGACGATCGGCGGCCTCATCGCCGACCTTATCCCGGACGGCGCGTGCCTGCAGCTCGGCATCGGCGCGATCCCGGATGCGACCGGCATGGCGCTCAAGAGCAAGCACGACCTCGGCATCCACACCGAGATGTTCACCGACTCCATGGTCGAGCTGATCGAGTGCGGCGCGGTCAACAACAGCAAAAAGCAGATCCACCGCGGCAAGACCGTCACGACGTTTGCCTTCGGCTCGCAGCGTATCTATGATTTCGTCGACGACAACCCGTCCGTCGAGATCCTGCCGGTCGACTATGTCAACGACCCGAATGTCATCTGCCAGAACGACAACATGATCTCCATCAACGCGGCGGTCGAGGTCGACCTCTTCGGTCAGGTCTGTGCCGAGTCGGTCGGCACGAAGCATATGTCCGGCTCCGGCGGCCAGATCGACTACGTCCGCGGCGCCTGCCAGTCCCGCGGCGGCAAGAGCTTCATTGCCTTCACCTCCACGGCCAAGGGCGGCACGATCAGCAAGATCAAGCCCATCCTCACGCCGGGCGCCGTCGTCACGACGAGCAAGAACGACGTCGATTATATTGTCACCGAGTACGGCGTGGCGCACCTGCGCGGCCGCAGCCTCGGTGAGCGTGCCCGCCAGCTCATCGCCATCGCGCATCCCGACTTCCGCGACGAGCTGACCTTTGAGGCCAAAAAGCGCGGCATGATGATCTGATCTCATACCCTGTCTTACAATGCAAATCCCGCTGTCCGCGAGTTGCGGACAGCGGGATTCTTTTGCCTTTTCCGCCGCAGACGCGTTGTGTATCCCGAAGCACACAATGGTGACGCGTGTTTCATCAAGAAATGCGATGTGTGCAAAAAGGTTACACTCGTCCTGCGCTGGCGATTGTTCTCCTTTCGCAGCAAGACTATAGTGTAACCATAAAAAAGGGGACAGATGTGAAGCCTGCCCCAAAATCTATTGGAGGGATTTTCATGAAGAAAACGTGGAGCAAAGTGCTCGCTACCGTTTTGGTGCTGGCGATGGTGCTTTGCATGCCCGGCTTCGCAGCAAGTGTTGACACGGTCGATTATGATGCCGACCATGCGACCTCTGCTGACGAACTGACGGACGCGGACCTGCCGGAGCTGCTGTCGGCGAGCGGCAACCACTATCCGATCGTGATGGTGCACGGTCTGTTCGGCTGGGGCGGCACGGAGGTGCTCGGCCTGAACTACTGGGGCGGCTTCAGCAGCCTGCGCGACATCCTCAACAACGCCGGCTACGAGGTCTATACCCCGTCGATCGGCCCCGTCGCCAGCAACTGGGACCGCGCCTGCGAGCTGTACGCCTACCTCGTCGGCGGCACGGTCGACTACGGTGCGTATCACTCTGCCACGAACGGTCATGACCGTTACGGCCGCACGTTCCCGGGCGTCCTGCCGGAGCTGAACAATCCGGACAGCGAGCTCAAGGTGCACCTGATCGGTCACAGCATGGGCGGCGAGACGATCCGTATGCTGGCGCAGCTGCTTGAAAACGGCGACGCCGACGAGCGCAATGCCAGCCGCGGCGGCGATATCAGCCCGCTGTTCACCGGCGAGTGCCGTCACTGGATCGAGAGCATCACGACGCTGTGCACGCCGCACGACGGCAGCCAGTATGACACCAAGGTCTATCAGAACATCGGCGACCTGGCGCAGTATGCCATGGGCATCATCGGTACGGTCACCGGCTCGAACGTCAACGAGAACAATTTCGGCCTGGACTTCAAGCTGGATCAGTGGGGTCTGGTGCGCCAGCCCAACGAGTCCTATTCCAGCTACTTCAATCGTGTCATCAACAGCAAGATCTGGACGCAGCACACCAATGACCTGAGCGTCTATGACCTCGACGTCGATGGTGCGGCCGTGCTCAACGGCTACGCCAAGGCGCAGGATGATATCTATTACTTCTCCGTTGCCTGCTCGAACACCCACCGCGATCCGCTGACCGGCCACTATCTGCCGAATGCCAGCATGAACCCGATGATGATCAAGAGCGGCACCTACATGGGCAGACACGTCAACTATGCGGTCGGCCATGTGAACATCACTCCGGAGTGGTGGGAGAATGACGGCATCGTCTCCGTCCGTTCCGCCATCCGTCCGCATGAGAACTCCACGGATCAGTACAACGAGAACTACGGCGTCGGTGCTGACGGCAAGATGACCTTCAAGTCCGGCACCAAGATGGGTGTCTGGAACTACATCGAGAAGATCGACAACACCGATCACATCAACATGGTTGGTCAGACGCAGAAGTCCACGCACGCCATGCTGCAGGAGAAATTCTTCGAGCTTGCCAAGATGCTCAACAGCATCCCGGTCAGAACCAGCGCCTCCGATACGCATATCTGCCCGGGCGCCGGCTTTACGGATATGCCGGCCTACACCTCTTGGGCACATGAAGGTCTGGATTACTGCATCCAGAACGGCATCATGAGCGGCATGAGCGCCACGACCATCGCGCCGGACGGCGTGACCACGCGTGCGCAGCTGGTGGAGATGCTCTACTGCCAGGCGGGCAGCCCGAAGGCCGCAAAGACCAGCCCCTTCACGGATCTGACGGAGAACTGGTATGTTGATGCGGTCAACTGGGCCGCGGAGAAGGGCGTCGTGAGCGGTACGAGTGCTACCACGTTCTCCCCGAATGCAACGATCACGCGTCAGGACATGGCGACGATCCTCTATAACTACGCCAAGAACGTCCTCGACCTGAACGTGTTCCAGACTGCGGATCTGACCGGCTATCCGGATTACAGCAGCATCTCCGGCTATGCCCGCACGCCGATGTCCTGGGCGGTCGCACAGGGTTTGATCTGCGGTGTCGGCAATGCCAACGGTGTCACGACCCTCGAACCGAAGGGCGATGCGACCCGCGCGCAGACTGCCGCGATCATCATGCGTTTCTGCCAGAACGTCCTCTGAGACTTCATTTCAACACACAAGCCCGGTGGGGAATCCCCACCGGGCTTGTCCTGTTTTGTCTTGTCTGGGACCGGGCTTAGCGCGCCTTTTCCCAGCCGTCGAGCGGCGCGCGCTGGATGGCGCCGAACACCTTGCTGCGCAGATCGGGGTAGGTGAGGCTCATGGTTCGGATGAACTCCTTGACCTCGTGCCGTTTGCTGCCGCGGTCCTCCGGGCAGGGGTTTTCGACGATCGGCAGCTCCAGCGTCTTCGCCAGATTGGCGATGCGCCCCTCGCCGGCGTAGAGCATCGGGCGGATCTGATCCACGCCCGTGCGCGTCATGTGCGTCACCGGCTGAAAGCAGCTGATGCGCCCCTCGTACACGAGCGAGAGCAGAAACGTCTCGACCGCATCATCAAAATGGTGTCCGAGCGCGAGCTTTGTGATGCCGCGCTCGCTGAGCGCCGTGCACAGTGCACCGCGGCGCATCTTGGCGCACAGGGAGCAGGGGTTATCCTCCTTGCGTACGTCGAACACGACCTCCTTGATGTCGGTCTTCAGGCGCGTGTACGGCACGCCGAGCGACGTGCACAGCTCTGCTACCGGCGTGAAGTCCATGCCCTCGAAGCCGAGCTCGACCGTGATCGCCTCGAGGGAAAACGGCTTCGGATAATACCGCCGCAGCTCGTTGAGCGCAAGCAGAAGCACGAGCGAATCCTTGCCGCCCGAGACGCCGACGGCGACGGTGTCGCCCGGCGCGATCATGTCATAATCCTCTACGCACCGGCGCACCAGACCGGTGAGCGCGTTCAGGTCATTCATGGCAGACCTCCGAAAATGAAAATAGAAAATGCGAAATCGAGAGCAAAACGGAGTAAAACGGAGATTTTTAAAGCAAAGCAATATCTAAATGAAAATTCCGTTGACAGACTCCGGCGGTTGTGGTATAAAAGTAGGGCGCGGATGTGAGAACTATTCTACGTTCGCGCCTGAAAAATGTCAAAATGTTTTTCAACACATTCTAATTGGAGGCACAAATATGTCCACTACTTTGCTGAACAAGGACACCGTCACCCGCAAGTGGTACGTTCTGGATGCAGCCGGCAAGCCGATGGGCAAGACCGCAGCGCTCGCTGCCGATCTGCTGCGCGGCAAGCTCAAGACCGACTACACCCCGCACGTTGACTGCGGCGACTTTGTCATCATCATCAACGCCGAGCAGGCTGTGCTCACCGGCAAGAAGCTCGAGCAGAAGTACTACCGCACGCACTCCGGTTACCCCGGCGGCCTGCACGAGACGCAGTACAAGAAGCTCATGAAGGATAAGCCGGAGCTGGCTATGCGTCTGGCTGTTCGCGGCATGCTGCAGAAGAACACCATCGCCCAGTGGCAGCTCAAGCGCCTGAAGATCTATCGCGGCGCCGAGCATCCCCATGCGGCACAGAAGCCCGAAGTCTGGGATCGCTGAGAAGGAGGAAATAGAACATGGCAACTTATACGAGCAAGAAAGCCTATATGTATGGCACCGGCCGCAGAAAGTCCTCCGTCGCGCGTGTGCACCTGTTCCCGAACGGCACCGGCAGCATCACCGTCAACGGCCGTCCCCTCGATGACTACTTTGGTCTCGAGACCCTGAAGCTCATCGTTCGTCAGCCTTTCGCTGCGACCGACACCATGGGCAAGTTCGACGTCGAAGCCACCGTCACCGGCGGCGGCGTGACCGGTCAGGCCGGCGCGATCCGTCACGGCATCGCCCGTGCGCTGCTGCAGGTCGAGGACAGCTACCGTGCACCCCTGAAGGCCGCCGGCCTGCTGACCCGTGACCCGAGAATGAAAGAGCGTAAGAAGTACGGCCTCAAGGCTGCTCGCCGCGCCCCTCAGTTCAGCAAGCGCTAATCAGCACTTCAAACTGGTTCAAAGAGGCTCAAAAACCCCGAAAAACTGCGGTTTTTCGGGGTTTTTCTATTTCAAATCTTCTGTTGGCCTTTGTCCGTTTTTGGCGGGATTTGAAGTGCTTTGACCCCGTTTTTCTTGATTAAAAATAGGATAACCGGGGGTTTTGACCCCCCTTATGATTAAAAAATAGGATAACCGACGGCGAGAATTGAGCCATTTTTCGCATAGGTGTTTTCCTTGTGAGCGCAGCGACCCATTGAATTTTTATTCAGCGCAATGTCTTTATCAGGGCTGTCTTGATTTGACCGGATTTGACCAAACGAAGTCCTGTTTATCTTTTCTGCCTTGTCCCAGCATAGCGTGAAGCTGGCACATTTGCACTTCAGCGATTGCTCCAGCTACAATGAAGGTGAAAAGGAGGACTGCGCTATGAGGAAACAAAAATATAAGATCATCCTTACCCCTGATGAAAACAGCATCGTCATCCAAAGCCTGAATCGTCTGCGGAATACCCTGCTGCGGGAAAACCGTGACACCGGCTGCGTAGACGATCTACTGCTCAAAGTTATGTGCGCCCCTGTCAAGAAAATTTGAAAACTACATATTGTGCCGACTTAAATCAAGCCGTTTATTCTCCCCATAGAATAGACGGCTTTTTTTCATGTTCATTTTACTGCGTACATAGCTGTCTGTCGGTGGGCGGGCAGCTAAATCTATCAAGAAGGAGGACATGAAAATGCCGGAACAAAGAAACCACCCGAAGGATGGCCGTGTCATCGCATTGGCCAATCAGAAAGGCGGAACAGGCAAAACCACCACAACGGTGAATCTGGGCATTGGTCTGGCCCGCCTGGGGCAAAAGGTTCTGCTCATTGATGCAGACCCCCAGGGCGACCTCACCACTTGCCTGGGATGGCAGGATCAGGATAGCTTGCAGATCACCCTTGCCACCATCATGGAGAAGGTGATCCGCGACGAGCCGTTTTCTGTGGATGAGGGCATCCTGCACCACAAAGAAGGCGTAGACCTTATGCCTGCCAACATCGAACTGTCAGCGATGGAAATGACTTTGGTAAATGCCATGAGCCGGGAGTTCACCCTGCGCACCTATGTCAATGAAGTCAAGAAGAACTATGACACGGTTCTGATTGACTGTATGCCGTCCCTCGGCATGATTACCATTAACGCATTGGCGGCGGCAGACAGCGTGATTATCCCGGTACAGGCCCACTATCTCCCAGCCAAAGGCATGACCCAGCTGATGCGAACCATCGGCAAGGTCAAGCGGCAGATCAATCCGTCCCTCAAAGTGGACGGTGTGCTGCTGACCCTTGTGGATGGGCGCACCAATCTGGCCAAGCAGACAGCCGAAACCTTGCGGCAGAGCTATGGGAGCGTCTTGAAAATCTATCGTTCCGAGATTCCCGTTGCAATCAAAGCCGCAGAAATCAGCGCCGCTGGCCAGAGTATCTATGCCTATGACAACGGCAGCAAGGTAGCTCAGGCTTATGCGGAATTTTCAAAGGAGGTGCAGGCGGATGGCGAAAAACAACGCGCTAAACTTCAATCTGCCCTCAGTCGATGACCTCTTTTCCACCGAGGAAAGCCGCACAGAGGCCAGATTGGAGAAAGTCGTCAACCTGAACCCCTCGGAGATCAGCGATTTCCCGAATCACCCGTTCAAGGTACGGATGGACGCGGCCATGCAGGAAATGGCGGAGAGCGTCAAGCAGTACGGCGTGTTGGTTCCTGCGCTGGTGCGCCCCAAGCAGGGCGGCGGCTATGAAATGGTAGCCGGACACCGCAGAAAAATGGCGGCGGAACTGGCACAGCTCCCGGAAATCCCCTGCATTGTGCGAAACCTCACCGACGATGAAGCCACGATCATCATGGTGGATTCCAACCTGCAACGAGAGCAGATTTTGCCCTCGGAAAAAGCGTTCGCTTACAAAATGAAGCTGGACGCCATGAAACGGCAGGGACAACGGACGGATTTAACTTCGACCCCACTGGGGCCGAAGTTGGGGGGAGCGCGTTCCAATCTGGAGTTAGCAGCCGAAAGCCCGGATAGTAAAACTCAAATTCAGAGATATATCCGCCTTACCCAGCTCATCCCGGATATTCTGGAACTGGTGGACAATTCCGTTCTGCGAGAGCCGGAAGTGCTGCAAGTTGCCATGCGGCCTGCGGTGGAACTGTCCTACCTGCGAAAAGAAGAACAGGCAGACCTGTTTGCCATCATGGAAGAAATGGACTGTACGCCGTCCCATGCCCAGGCAATCAAAATGCGGCAGATGTCCGAAGCCAAGACCGGCGAGGAGCGGCTTGCTAAAGATGCTCTTGTCGCCATTATGAAGGAGGAAAAGCCAAATCAAAAAGAACAAATCAAAATTCCGAAAGATCGGATCAGCAAGTATTTTCCGCCGGGGACGCCCGCGCAGAAGATCGAAGATACCATCGTTCAGGCATTGGAACTTTATCGCAAGCGTCAGCGCAGTTTAGAACGATAATTCACTCACAAGGGAGCAGTGTACCCATTTGCAGAAAACGGCGGCTTTCTCCGTCCCCCCTCTCCACACCTCACCCCCCACAAACAACCTAAACAACCCAAAAAAGAAGATATGGGGGCGGTGTTTTTGAAAAGCGAAGCAGGTTGAGCCGAGCATGGGGGTTCTGCGGGTAGCTCTCTTTTTAGACAGTCATCAACCAAATATCAGCCGGGACAGCACATCGAACATGATGTGCTTTTTTCGGCCAATTTTCAGGAGGTAACAAGATGAAAGCATTGAAAAAGCCTTTGTCCCTGTTCCTGGCGTTCCTGATGTGTTTTGGAGTGTTCGCCGGAACGGGCGTCACGGCCTTTGCCGCAGGTGAAACCATGACCACCTATATGGTGGATATTCCCCGTGCCAGCGATCCCAACAAAGCCGGATGGGGCCACTCTGACATGAGCTTTCTGGGCGGCTGGTCTGCACAGGCCAATGACAGTTTTTCTGTCCATACACAGGACGCTTACAACGGCAAGGCCATCTATTGCATCGAGCCTGGTATCGGGGTAAAAACCGGCGATCAGTACACAGGCCGGGGCGAGGATTTTTGGGACAACTATCCGTCCCATCTGAACCCCACCATTCCGCCCAGCACCATCAAGGAATATATCGGGCGGATCATGACCTACGGCTGGCAGGGCAATGCCAATACCGGCTGGACAAGCACGAACCCCGACCATGCAAACCAGATGGCAGGCTATATTGCCACCCAGCTTCTGGTTTGGGAAACGGTTGTTGGTGAGCGTGACAGCCAGTTTAACCATGTGGATGCCAATGCCCAGGGAAAAAACAACGTGGCGGAATATATCAGCAGCAGTCATCCCCTGCGCAGCCAGATTTTCAGCCAGTATTCTGCCATTGAGAGCGCCGTGAAGCGCCACACCATGCTGCCCAGCTTTTTCAGAGGCTCCCCGGATGCCGGAGCGTATGAGCTGAAATGGGACGGCGAGAAGTATTCCGTCACCCTGACGGATACCAACAATGTGCTGGGCGATTACACCTTTACCAGCAGTACCACCGGCCTGAACTTTTCGGTGGACGGCAACCAGCTTACCATCACATCCAATCAAGCCATCAAAGGCTCCGTGACGGTGAAAGCGGAGAAGATCACCGCTCAGCGTAGCGGCGTTGTGGTTTGGACGGACGGCGTAACTGGTGGTGGTACGCAGGACTTCGCCACCTATGGAGCTACCGTTTCCGACCAGATGGTGGGCTATCTCAATCTGGAGGTCAAAACCGGCAACATGAAGCTGATTAAGACATCCGAGGACGGCAAGGTAGAGGGCATCTCCTTCACGATCACCGGCGAGGGATACAGCGCCACCAAGACCACCAATGCGGCGGGTGAGATCGACATCACCGACCTCAATCCCGGCGTCTATACCGTGACCGAGCAGTCTATTGACAAATACGAACCCCAAGCCACCCAGCGCGTAACCATCGTCAGCGGCCAGACGGCCACCGTGAACTTTAACAACGTGCTGAAGCGCGGCAGTCTGGAGGTCACAAAGACCAGCGAGGACGGTTTGGTGGAGGGAATGACCTTCCATCTCTATGGGACTTCTCTTTCCGGTCTGCCGGTGGATGAATACGCTGTGACGGATTCCAGCGGCGTGGCGAGGTTTGAGAACATCCTCATCGGCTCTGGTTTTGTACTGGAGGAGGTGGATACTCCCATCCGCTATGTGGTGCCGGAGGCCCAGAGCGCCACGATTGCTTGGAACGAAGTCACTCACAAGAGCGTGAACAATGTGCTGAAAAAGTTCCGTGTCACCGTAACCAAGAGCGATGTGGAAACCGGCGCGCCCCAGGGCGACGGTTCCCTTGCCGGAGCCACCTATGGGCTTTATAAGGGCGATACCCTCATCGACAGCTATACCACCGATGAGAACGGTCAGTTCACCACGGATTATTATATCTGTGATTCCGACTGGACGATTCGTGAAATCAATCCCAGCGAGGGGTATCTGCTGGATGCCACCATTCACAAGGTAGGTGCAGAGCCGGAACTGTATGAGATCGAGCTGAACGATACCGCCAATGATGTGACCGAACAGGTTATCAAAGGCGACATCGCCATCATCAAGCATACCGACGACGGAGAAACCCAGATCGAAACCCCGGAAGTCGGTGCGGAGTTCCAGCTTTATCTCAAGGCGGCAGGCAGCTACGACGCTGCAAAGGAATCCGAGCGTGATGTTCTCACCTGTGACGAAAATGGCTTTGCACAGTCCAAGAAGCTGCCCTATGGCACCTATATCGTCCACCAGACGAAAGGCTGGGAAGGCCGCGAGCTGATGGATGATTTTGAAGTGTATATTGCCCAGGACGGTCAGACCTACCGCTACCTCATCAACAACGCTGCATTTGAGAGCTATATCAAGGTAGTCAAGGTGGATGCGGAAACCGGCGTTACCATTCCCTATGCGGGAGCCGGATTCCAGATTTTCCGCCCGGATGGAAGTAAGGTGGAAATGACCTTCACCTATCCGACCCCAACCACGATTGATACGTTCTACACCAATTCCGAGGGCTACCTGGTAACACCTGAAAAGCTGGAGTATGGCTCTGGCTACTCTCTGGTAGAGGTGCAGGCTCCCTATGGCTATGTGCTGGACAGCACACCAGTGTATTTTGATGTGACCGAGGACGCTTCCAGCGAGGAAGGCGGCGTGACGGTCATTGAAGTCACCAAGCCCAACATGGCGCAGAAAGGCGTCATCAAGGTCAGCAAGACCGGCGAAGTGTTCTCCACCGTCACGGAATCCAACGGAGTATATCAGCCGGTGTATGACCTGACCGGCCTGCCCGGTGCGGTGTTTGAGATCACGGCGCTGGAGGACATTTATACGCTGGATGGTACGCTGCGTTATTCTGCGGGCGAGGTGGTGGACACCATTACCACCGGCGAGGATGGCACAGCGCAGAGCCAGCCTCTCTATCTGGGCAAGTTCCAGGTGAAGGAAATCGAGTTCCCCCACGGCATGGTGGATACCGGCGAGAATGTCACCCATGTGGAGCTGGTGTATGCAGGACAAGAGGTGGAGATCACCGAAACTTCGGCCAGCTTCTACAACCAGCGCCAGAAAGTACAGGTCACTTTGAATAAGCTGCTGGAGCAGGATGAAGCCTTCGGCATCGGTATGAATGGCGAGATTTCCGCCGTCACCTTTGGCCTGTATGCACAGCAGGATATTCCCGCAGCGGACGGTTCTGTGATTCCGGCAGACGGGCTTCTGGAGATCATTTCGGTGGCTGAGAACGGTCAGGCCGCTTGTACCACTGACCTGCCCTTCGGCAGCTTCTATCTGAAGGAGCTGTCCACGGACAGCCATTATCTGCTGAACGGCGAAACCTTCCCGTTCACCTTTGAATACGGCGGCCCATCCGTTGCCGTGGTGGAGATCGCCGCAAACGACGGCGAGGCCATCACCAACGAGCTGATCCGTGGTGAAATCCACGGCCTCAAAACAGACGAGAACGGCGCTGGCCTGGGTGGGGCTGTGATTGGCTTGTTCAAGTCTGAGGAAACCGAGTTCACCGCAGAAAATGCCCTTGCCACCGCCACCTCTGCGGATGACGGCAGCTTCTCCTTCTCCAATGTGCCGTATGGAAATTGGGTGCTGAAAGAGCTGGAAAGCCCGACAGGATTTATCCTCTCCGATGAGGTTATCCCCGTCACGGTGAACGAAGATGGTCAGGTTGTGGAAATCTCTCTTGTCAATGAGCGCATCTACGGCGACCTGCGCCTTACCAAAGTGGATAAGGATTACCCGGACAACAAACTGACCGGAGCCGAGTTTGAGGTGTACCGTGATACCAACGGCAACAAGGAGCTGGACGAGGGCGATGAGCTGCTGGGCAAGCTGGAGGAAACCAGCACCGGCATCTATGAAATGTCCCATATCCTCTACGGCGGCGTGTTCGTGAAAGAAACCAAAGCGCCGGAGGGGTATCTGCTGGATGAAACCGCCTACTATGTGGAGATTACCGAGAACGGCAAAATCTACGAGGTAGAGAATGAAGCCGGAAAGGGCTTTGTCAATGCGGCACAGACCGGCTCCCTGCGGATTGAAAAGACATCCAGCGACGGCAAGGTGGAAGAGTTCTCCTTCCGCGTGACGGGTGCCAATGGTTACGACCAGACCTTCAAGACCGACAGCGCCGGCAAGATCGAGATTACGGGCCTGCGCGTGGGCGATTATACCGTATCGGAGGTATCGGACAGCGCCAGCGCCAACTATGTGCTGCCTGCTGATAAGACGGTGACGATCTTTGCGGATAAGACCACTGTTGCACAGATGCACAACGAACTGCGCGATACGCCGAAAACCGGCGACGAGAGCAAGCCGTGGCTGTGGATGACTCTGATGGGCGTGTCCGCTGCGGGAGTTGCTGTTCTGGGTATCGCAGCCTATGCGAGCAAGCGCCGAAAGGACGAAGAATCCGCTGAATAATACGGCGGTCAAGATTTGTGATAGGAGGAATTGACTATGGAATGGAAAACGATCATCGCAGTAGGATTGGTGCTTTTTATTCTCGGCGGGCTGATCTATCTCAAGGTCAAAAGCCGGAAGAAGTAATCCAGCGGGGCGGCTTTGCGGGGCCGCCCCTTTACATATCCCCAAAAAGACGAAAGGAGCGTGGTTTTGATGAGAGAACGATTTGAACAACGGTTATTCCGTATCTTTGCCCAGGCGGGCTATTCGCCGGTGCAGCTTCTTACAATCACCCCAGAGGAAATGGTGGAGATTCCCGGTATCACCGTCCCCAATATCCGAGCGGTGCTTTGCGTTCAGAACAAAGTGCTGGCGGATCGAAACAAAATCCGCAGCGGCAAGCTGGTAGAGGCGCTTTTGAAGGAAGCGGAGGAAGGCAGGTGTTGCTATGAGTGAACCGCATCTACTGGACATCCTTGCCGCGCGGCGGGGATGTTTTATTTCAGACCTGAATCTTTCTCCGATCCTGCGGAGAGCCGCCCTCTTAGACCTTTGCAGAATGGAGGAAAACAAATGCCCACTCTCTCAATGGCAGGATTCCGTGCGATACCTGACGGGCGTTGAGAAGGATTTTGCATCCATCGAGGAGATCAAAGCGTTTTTGCGAAATGAGGTGAAAGCATGAAAGATGAAACACACAAGCGTATGGCTGGCGACTATGAGATCATCCAAGCCATCCACATCGGTGACCGGGAAATCGTTCTGGGAGAAAAGCCCCAAGATGAAAGCGCTGAGAAATATATGTGTGCCTTCTGCCAGCAGAATGAGCTGTTTGCGGCGTACAGCGAAGTCATGTGCAGCGACAACTATGCGGAAATCGTAAAGTTGTTCGGTGAGCGTATCGCTGAACAGGCCGAGAAAACCCGTGTGGCGATGAACAAGCCGAAGATACAGGGCATTGATGACCGCCCTATCACAGTCAGCGATTGTACCGTGGTGTCCTATGAGGATGACTTGAACAACAAAATTGTTGTCATCAAGCCGGAAGTGCTGCGCCGGGAATACCGTAGGGCCACTTGTCAGTTAAAGCTCTGCACAGGTGGCTTTGGGGCTTCTCCCCATAGCCGTGGCTCGGCCTGTTTTTGTATCGACCTCTATACCGGAAAAGAGAGCCGATATGAGCGTATGGACATTCTCGGCACTATGGAGCCGGAGAAACTGCCCGGATGGGCAAAGCACGGACTGCTGACTGTGCAGCAGGAACGGGCGAAAAAAGAACCGCACAAAGGCGAGAAGGAGGCGCGATGAACGATGGATGTACGCATCAATCAAGGATATGTCATCACTGATTCCTGTCATGTAGGTGATAGTGAATTTGTTCTGGGAGTTCATTCAACAGCTCCCCAGCAGTTTGTTACCTGGAAATGCAAAGATCAGACGGATTACTATTGGGGGCACTATTTCAGCACCCTGTTTGACGCACAGAAAGATTTAGTAGCACGGGCGCAAGAGGAAATTCAATGCCTGGAGGAACAACGGCAGAATACCCATGTGTATGAAGCGCCTGATGATTCCCCCTGGGGAGCAATCCAGACCTGTGAAACCCTCTGCCCTGGCGCGTATTCCGTCAGCACAGCGGGACACGGCGGCGTTATGGTGCGTCAGGAGCTGGCGGAAAAGGAGTTCCGAAAGGAAGCGCAGGAGTGTGGCTTTGTGGAGGGAGCGTGGCTCTGCTACGAGGAGGACTGTGACGGGCCGGTAGCCCTGCGGGAACTGATGGATAAAAAGCTATATCAGGCTCCCGTCAACCAGTTTTTCCGTCCCGGCGAATACGAAACGGTCATCAACCGCAGCTTACAGACCTATCATCCCGAATACTGGCAGGCGCGGGAACAGGACTCGAAAGGAAAAGGCCAGCTTTCTATCCAGCGAAAAAAGAAGGAGCGTGAACGATAATGGAACTGGAAATCATCAGCATGACCCCACAGGAACGGATGTACTCTTACAGTCAGAGCAGCCAGATCGAGGCCCAGACTGGCTGTATCGGCCACCTACGCGGTGATTTTGGTGCTGGTCAAGAGTTTTTCACCTCATGGTTTGATCATCGTGGGGAGTATAAGACCGACGAGTTCAAAGCGGAGTTTGACGCAGTGGTCAACAGCCTGCGGGAGAAGGACGGGCTGCTTTTCAGTCAGGAGAGCATGACCCGCTATTGTCGGCAGCACCAGGAAGCTGAAATGACGGGCAACTACTGCACCGAGTACGGCTTCAAGCTGAAAACCGACCAGCACGCCTATATGCTGCGGTGCAATCCCAATTATGGGGACTACAATTTCTACCTCTACGCCTATGTGGGCCGATTTTTAGAACAGCACATGGAAAAGGCCAAGCAGGGCATCCGTTTTATTACCCCCGGTTACAAGGAGATTTTCCGCATCCCGGATGGCGATAGCATCCGCATTTTTACTGGCGGCGGAGAAACCCGTGACCGCACCTGCCGGTTTATCGACGAAACCCACTTTGAAACCAGCGGCGGATATTCCAGCGCCCTCTATCACATCTGCGAGTTTGCGGAACGTCTGGAGAAAACCCACGGGAGCGTCATTCCGCTGCGTTCATCTTTGCCGGTGCAGTGCTTTAGTACACTTCCTTCATCGGGGGAATTGATCCTTTTGACGAGGGGTGAAAAAGGCTATAACCCATGCTATGACTTTTCATCCCCTGATGCCCAGCAAAATCGGAAGTTTGCAGACGACCGCAATGTAAAAAACGGTGTCAGCAAGGCACAGGAGGCTGCTATGCTGGCAGGCTCCATGTTTGGCTGGCAAACGCCCGCCGCTGATCCCAAAAACTACGATGAGCAGGGCCAGCCTATCCGTCCTAAACAAAAAGACCGGGGTGATGCTCGATGAAGCATAAACTGAATCAAGTATGGATGCGAATGGGAATCACTCTTTCTCTTACTGCTGATGAAATGGAGAAGATTGTTTGTGGCAATGAGAAAGAAAGTCAAGCAGCACTTGTCCAGATTTTTTCAGATGGCCGAGCTGCGATTGACGGTGATAGCTATATCCCAGGCCCCGTTATGGAGGAGTATAACCGCAAATATGGAACCCATTACGACAAGTACGATGTGGATTTAGAAACAAAGGACATTTCTCAGTGCAAATTACGGCTTCTTCCGTCTGCTTTGCGTAAAAATCGAGGTGATGCCAGATGAAAGAGGAAAAACACATTATCTGGAGCAACTACGATCTGGACTATGAGGATTGGCGCAGTGATCTGGAAGCAGAATACCCGGATATGTCAGAGGATGAGCGTATCTCTCTGATGTATGAAATCAACGGACATTATCTGGATGATGAGCGCATGAACCTCAATGTGCAGCTTTCTCAGCCTATTTTGGTAATCGGTGATCTGGGCTTATGGAACGGACGCCGCATGGGATACAAGGAGATTCCCAGCGGCAATATCCGTGACTGCCTTTACGGAGATACGGACTACTCCACGTGGTATGTAGACCGCCTGGGTGATCTGCGGTGTGATGCCATCCACCATGACGGCACCAACCATTATCTCTATCGAGTTTATAAGGATGGTGTGCCAGATTCCCAGATTGAACTTCTGAAAGAAAAACTGTATCGCGGCACAGCGACCCGTGCCGATATAACGAGAGTGACCCGCAGGCTGGGCGACGACATCGCCAAAGTCTACGGGTTTCCAATTCCCCGGCAGCGGCAGGCCGCTACAATCGAAAGGTAAGGTGAACACACAATGGCATATCTGCCACCAGTAAAGCTGGAAACACATACAAGCTGGTTCGATCTCTTGCTCACCATTCTGCATGAACACGCAGAAAGTGACCCTTATGAAGAACATCGGGAGATGGCGCAGCGGCTGATCCGGCACTTTATGGCGCATGGACGCTCTTTTACGGACAGCTACCATAAAGAGTGTGTGGATCTTCGGATGTACCCCAACGAGGCCGCAGACACGATCTGGCTGCTTCTGCTGTCGCTCTCTGGCCATCATACGGCAGATAAGAGCTATCACGCAGATTTGCAGCCGTACAGAAAGAATAACGAATAAAGGAGGTGTGCCGGATGGCGATACGATATAAAGCCCTGACGGAACTGTACCATGAAACACAGCGGCAAATCACAGCTCCGGCAGAGTGGCAGCATTTTCTTTCCTCGGCTTGCCGCAACTATCGGCTGCCCTTTGATGAACAACTGCTCGTTTACGCCCAGCGCCCGGACGCTACCGCCGTCCTGGAAATCGAGCGATGGAATAAGAAGTTCGGACGCTGGGTGAACCGGGGCGCAAACGGTATCGCGGTATTTGACGACGCTCAGGGCGGAAAACAGCGGTTGAAGTATTACTTTGATGTTTCCGATACCCATGCAGGCCGGTTTGCCCGTTCTGTCCCACTGTGGACGGTGCGCCCGGAATACGCGCCGGACATCATCGAGGCAATGGAAAACAGCTTCGGAGAACTGGAGCAAAAGGACGATCTGGGCGCGGCGCTTCTCTCGGCGGCCAAGAACGCGGTAGAGGACAATATGCCTGATTATCTGGCAGAACTGAAAAATTTCACAGAGGGCAGTTTTCTGGAGGAACTGGACGAGCTGAATCTGGAGGTAATATACCGTAGAACCCTGCAAAACAGCATCGGGTATATGCTGGCGGTGCGCTGCGGCCTTGATCCGTCCGAATACTTTGAAGATGACGATTTTCGGGATGTGCTGAACTTCAATACCCCCGAAACATTGAACGCCCTGGGCGTGGCCACTGGCGACATCTCTCAGATGTGTCTTTCTGAAATTGCCCGCACCACCCTTGCCCTGCAAAGACAGCCCCAAAAAGAAAATCGCACGTTTGAAACCGCACAGGAAAACCAGTATCCTGTAACTGAACAGAAAATCAAGCAGCCGGAAAGGAGCATGGAATATGACCGAGATCACATACAGCAGACAGGGCAGCTACAACCTGCCGAACCTTCTGCCCCCGCAGGAGCCGGAAGTGGCTCTTGGGAAATACGCATTACTTCGCCGGAAGTTCCTGAAGGAGAACCGCAGGATCACTTACACCAACCTGTTGACCAGCGGGAAACTGAACAGCCATCTGGCAGAGATCGAGCAGACAGCACTCTCCCGGATGGATCAGATGGTGGCGCAGATGGCCAAAACCGAGGGCGTGACGGAGGAACTGAAAGCCAGCGATCCGATGAAGTGGGTGCAGCTCATGAACAACCTTCGGAACGCAGCGGAGGAAGCGATCCTCACGGAGCTGATTTACAGCTAACCGACACGGAGCAAGCGGACAGCCAGGAGCTGCCCGCTTTTCTCGATGAAAAGCAGATCATGGCCGTTATCGCCAACAAGGATGACGACCTCAAATACAAAAAGCAGCAGATCGAGCTGTTCTTCTCCGTTCACACCGACCAGCAGGAACGGGCGGAGTATCTTAAATCCGCCTATCAGGACAGATACACCGAAATTATCGCAGACGGTCAGCGCCTGGGCTATAAGCCGCAGGAAGATGGACTTCTCATGTGGGAGGGTTCCTACCTTACCCGCACAAAAGAATCGGTGTTCTCATGGGATTTGGTGGCCGAATGGACAGCACAGCTCATTGACAAAAAGGAATATTTCATTCAGACGGACATCCGCCAGCTTCCCACCCAGGAAAGCCAGCAGATGTCCCTTTTTGATTTCTCCTCTTTTGCCAATTCCGCTCCGTCCGAAGGTGAACCGCAGCGTTCCTTCTTCCCGCGCCCGGAACTTTCCCAGCAGGTCATCGACGAAGCACTGTGCATCGGGGCAAATGACCAGAACAGCCGCCTCATCATCTGCGCTTATTTCAAGAAGGATAAGCCGCTGGAGGACAACACCCGATTCCTGACAGAACACTATGGAGAAAATGGCGCGGGCTTTTATTTGGACAACCGGAAATATTCGATCTGGTACAATGCCGAAGGTATCCATGTGGCAGAGGGCGAAACCGCACAGCGCACAGCGGCCACGCTGATAACCTGGGAACAGGCAGCCAAGCGAATCCGGGAACTGCTGGATTTGGGCCGGTATATGCCGCAGAGCGAACTTGACCGGGTGGATGACTATGAAGTTCACCAGCTTGCTGACCGGCTGCTCTTGATGTTCCGTGACATCGAAGATGAAGAAAAACAATTTTTCCCTTCGCTGCACACTATTTATGACAGGCCAAGTGGATTCCCGGAAGCAATGGAGAAAACTGCGGAACTGCTGCGTCAGGAGGATGGTCTGCAAACAATTCTCTCCGAGTACGAATCCTTTGCACACGCATACGAAGATAATCCTGATATTTTGCGGTATCGTTTTTATCGTCCGCTGAAACTTCGGGAGCAGCTTGCTGATTTACAACGGGAGCCGCTGCACTTTACCGCCGCCGAGGGATATGATCCCCAGCGGCATTTCTTTATCTCCGGCGACGAGATCGACAATCTCCTGCGCGGTGGAAAGCGCAGCACGGACTACCGGCTGGCGGTGTACTCCTTTTATCGCAACCACTCTGACCGCAAGGAACGAGAAGATTTCTTAAAGCATTACCACGGGGAATACAGCGGACACAGCGGTGGAAACGATGATGTGACCTATCAGATCAGCAAGGGTGTCCATTTCAGTCACGGCAGCATTACAGAACCCTACGCCAAAGTGGAGCTGAAATGGAATGTGGTGGAGAAGCGCATCAGCGCCATGATCGCACAAGGCCGGTTCCTAAGTGATGATGACCGGGCCGCCATGCCTCAATACGAAAAGCACCAGCTCGCACAAAACATCCGAGCCTTCTTTGAGAATGTTCCCCAGGAGCAGCCCCACCCTTACCCGTATGGCTTTGATTATTGGGATGCGGTAAAGCTCATGGAGCCGCAGCTGGACGACCCGACCCGCGTGGAAGAAATCTATCAGATGATGCTTCCTGTCTGGGAGGCTACGCCGCAGGATGACCGGATGTACGATTTGCGGCAACGGGCATTTGAGAATCTGACCGCATACCGGCAAGGCACTTTTACCCTGTTTGCCGAGAAAAAGGAGCCGGTGACGCCGCAGGCCGTGCAGGAACCGCAGAAAGCCTACGATTTAGGATTCGGGCATCTGGGAAATGGGCTGACCGTTTGGAACCGGCTGGAAGAAGTAGACGGGGACTATCGCACGGTTGCCCACATTGCGCCGGATCGCACAGTGCAGATCTACGATGAGGAAATGCCCCAGGAGGTTCGGGACAGGATTCAGCAGGTGGCCGACACGTCGGAGATGACAGTTTCTGCAACACAAAATGCACCTGTATTCTCGGTGCCGCCCAGAGAGGAACCACCGCAAAAAGAAGAAACAGCCGACCTCTACCCTGCATTGGCCGCCCAAGTGCTGCGCCTCATGGGAGAATTTGATGGCACCCGCATGGGCTATGGCGCGGATGATGCTCAGGCGGTGGAGAACATTGCCCAGCAGCTTCACAACGCAGCCCAGCAGCAGGAAATCCGTGCGCTGCTGCAATCTTTTCTCGACCATGCAGACCCGGAGGAAGAAATCGCGGCAGATGTTGCGCTCTGCATGGAGCAGATCGACGAGCTGCCCCAGCCTCTCACCCAGGAACAGGCCCTTTTGGAGCAGGCAAAAGAACTGATCGACCAATTTTGCCAAGAGAAATATGACGGCTATGCTGATTTCAGCGATCTGGAAAAAGTGGAACTTGCCTATACCACAGTTACAGACGAAGAAATCCCCATCCAGGTGAACGTGGATCTGGTGAATAATCGTGTGGAGCGGTATCTGGACGGGCAGTTTTTAGAGCGCAGGCAGTATAGTAGTCTGGAGGGGCTGATCCAAAACGAGTTGGCAGACCTTGACTTTGACGACCTCACTGCTGTGTCGGAAGATGAGCTGGAATCCATCGGAGTATCTCAGGACGATTACCGCCTGTTGAGCCGTCTGAAAGCGGATTGCGACTATTATCTGGGCGCTGGCGGGCGTGCAGAAAAACACCTGTGGGCAGGCAGCGCAGAAGCGCAGATTGCCAAGATGCGGGAACTGTACGATGCTTTGTCGGAAAAACCGGAGTGGCTCACCGAGCAGGACATTGACCGCTATGAAAGCCAAATGACAGGTGGCCCGGAGCTGCCACAGCCCCAAAAAGAAGAACCAGCTCCGCTGGCTCCGAAGCGGGTTCGCCGTGAGCGCGTCACCTTTGCGCCCCTGCACCCGGAAATCCCAAGAGAACAGCGCAGCGACTACCAGATTACGGACGATGCCCTGGGCCACGGCACACCGGGCGAAAAGTTTGCCGCCAACGTCAGAGCCATCCGCTGCTTGAAACGGATCGAAGCGGAAGAACGCCTTGCCACACCAGAGGAGCAGGAAATCCTTTCCCGCTATGTGGGATGGGGCGGACTGCCGCAGTGCTTTGAGGAAACCCACAGCAAATACGCAGAACTCAAATCCCTGTTGGACGAGGACGAGTATGCAGCGGCCAGAGCCAGTTCCCTCACCGCATTTTACACGCCACCTGTGGTCATTCGGGGCATTTACAAGGCGCTGGCGCAGATGGGGTTTCAGCAGGGCAACCTTTTGGAACCGGCCTGCGGCACCGGCAATTTCATCGGTCTGCTTCCGGCGGATATGGCAGGCAGCAAAGCCTATGGCGTGGAGATTGACAGCATCAGCGGCAGGATCGCCCAGCAGCTCTATCAAAATGCCAGCATTTCCGTCAATGGATTTGAAACAGTGCAGATGCCGGACAGCTTTTTCGATGTGGCCATCGGCAACGTCCCCTTTGGGGATTTTAAGGTGGTGGACAGGCGGTATGACAAGCACCATTGGCTGATCCACGATTATTTCTTTGGGAAAGCCCTGGACAAAGTAAGACCCGGCGGCATTGTCGCGTTCATCACGTCAAAAGGCACGATGGACAAGGAAAATTCCGCTGTCCGCCGCTATCTCGCCCAGCGCGCCGACCTGATCGGAGCCATCCGCCTGCCTGACAACACATTCAAACAGAACGCAGGAACGGAAGTCACCAGCGATATTCTTTTCCTGCAAAAAAGAGATCACGTCACCGATCTGGAGCAGGATTGGGTGCAGTTGGACACCGATGAAAGCGGCATCCGCATGAACCGCTACTTTGTGCAGCACCCGGAAATGATTCTGGGCGATATGGTGATGGAATCCACCCGGTTCGGGATGGACAGCGCCTGCAAAGCCCGCGAAGGAGCCGACCTGTCGGAGCAGCTTGCCCAGGCCATCCAGTTCCTTCAGGCCGAAATCAAACCCTATGAACTGGAAGAAGCAAACGAGGAAGAAGATCGCTCCATCCCCGCAGACCCTACCGTTCGGAATTTCAGCTATACGATTGTGGACGGTCAGGTGTACTACCGGGAAAACAGCCTGATGCACCCGATGGAGGTTTCTGTTACGGCGGAAAACCGTATCCGTGGCATGATCGAGCTGCGGGAATGTGTCCGCAGGCTGATCGAGTATCAGACCGAAGGATACCCGGACGAGGACATTCAGGCAGAGCAGAAAAAGCTGAACGCCCTCTATGACCGCTTTACGGCCAAGTATGGGCTTATCAGCAGCCGGGGCAACAAACTGGCATTTGCCGAGGACTCCAGCTACTGCCTCTTGTGTTCGCTGGAGGTGCTGGACGAGCAAGGCAACCTAAAAAGAAAAGCCGATATGTTTTCCAAGCGCACCATCCGTCCTCATGTGGCTGTCACCAGCGTGGATACTGCCAGTGAAGCATTGGCGGTATCTATCTCTGAAAAAGCCTGTGTGGACATGGACTATATGGCCGAGTTGTCCGGCAAATCCCCGGAGGAACTGGAGAGCGAACTTGCCGGTGCGATCTTCCGCAACATTGAAGGCCCGGAAAGCCCGGATGAGTTGCGGGGTAATTCCCTGAGCCTGCAAGCCTTTTCTCTGGTGACAGCGGACGAGTACCTTTCAGGAAATGTGCGCCGGAAATTGCGGATGGCAAAAGCCTTTTGGAAAACAGCCCCGGACAGCCAGAAAGAAGCGGCCCGCAGACAGGTGGAGGCGCTGGAGGCAGTGCAGCCCGCAGATCTGGGCGCAGGAGAAATCGGCGTCCGCATCGGTGCCAACTGGGTGCCTATCGACATCTACCAGCAGTTCATGGCGGAATTGCTCACTCCCGCATATTACGTCCGGAACCGCATCAAAATCCTGCGTTCTGAAGCTACCGGCCAGTGGGCCATCACCGAGAAAAATGCGGACAGGGGCAATGTAAAGGCAGTCACCACCTATGGCACCAAGCGCATGAGCGCCTATCACATTCTGGAACAGACCTTGAACCAAAAGGATGTGCGGGTGTTCGATTATATCGAGGATGAAAATGGCAATAAAAAAGCCGTCCTCAACAAGAAGGAAACCGCTATTGCCCAGGACAGACAGGAACTCATCAAACAGAAATTTTCCGAGTGGATATGGCGGGATATTGACCGCAGAGAACGGCTGTGCCGCATCTACAACGAAACCTTTAACAGTATCCGCCCCCGTGAGTATGACGGACGGCATATTCACTTTGAGGGAATGAATCCCGAAATCTCCCTGCGGCCCCATCAAGTCAACGCTATCGCGCACGTTTTGTACGGCGGAAACACCTTGCTTGCCCATGAGGTGGGGGCGGGCAAAACCTATGAGATGGTGGCGGCGGCGATGGAGATGAAGCGGCTGGGGCTTTGCACCAAGTCGCTGATTGTGGTTCCCAACCACATCACGGAGCAGTGGGCGGCTGAATTTTTGCAGCTCTATCCCAGCGCAAACATCTTAGTTGCCACAAAGAAAGATTTTGAGAAGCAGAACAGGAAAAAGTTTTGCAGCCGCATCTCCACCGGAGATTATGACGCCATCATCATCGGCCACTCGCAGTTTGAAAAAATCCCTATGAGTGCCGAGCGCCAGCAGACCATTCTCCAGCAGCAGATCGACGAGATTCTGTTCGGCATCGAGGAGGCCAAGTCACAGAAGGCGGAGCGTTACACCATCAAACAGATGGAGCGCACCCGCAAATCTCTGGAGGCGAAGATGGCGAAACTTAACGACCAAAGCCGCAAAGATGATGTTGTGACATTTGAGGAATTAGGAGTTGACCGCATCTTCATTGACGAGAGCCATTATTTTAAGAACCTCTTTTTAATGACGAAAATGCGGAATGTTGGCGGTATCGCCCAGACCGAGGCGCAAAAAAGTTCCGACCTCTTTATGAAGTGTCAGTATCTGGACGAGCTGACCGGCGGGCGCGGCGTCATTTTTGCCACCGGCACCCCCATCTCCAACAGCATGGTGGAGCTTTATACCATCCAGCGTTATTTGCAGTACCGCACCTTGCAGGAAATGGGCCTGATCCACTTTGATGATTGGGCATCCAACTTTGGGGAAACCGTCACCGCCATCGAGTTATCGCCGGAGGGCTATACTTTAGTAGGACGATAAATAATGCGTTCCTAAATTGAAAATA
>ERZ772855.478-NODE-478-length-47456-cov-15.536044_pt1 | contig 47456 bp, 52 predicted proteins | sample MGYA00511900_ERZ772855 | MGnify/ENA primary metagenome ERZ772855 (study PRJEB29015, sample SAMEA2737701) | human gut metagenome | biome: human gut; feature: human-associated habitat; material: faeces | place: China | collected 2012 ... | reverse complement strand
TAAATATTTGAATTTAGAAAACTTACAAAAATCATCTTGACAAACTCGTTCCCGAGGGCAGCGGCTACCGCGCCAAGACCCGGTTCGCAAAGTTTTACAACCTGCCGGAGCTTATGAGCGTATTCAAACAGGTGGCTGATATTCAGACAGCGGATATGTTGCACCTTCCCGTACCAAAAGCCAACTTCCACACCGAGGTCATCAAGCCCTCGGAAATCCAGCAGGAGATGATACAGGGACTGGCGGAACGGGCGGAAAAAATCCGTAGCGGTGGTGTCGATCCCCATGTGGACAATATGCTCCGCATCACCAATGACGGCAGAAAGCTGGCCCTGGATATGCGGCTCATTCAGCCGCTGGCACCGGATGACCCAAATGGCAAAGTGGCTGTCTGCGCCCGAAATGTTTACCGCATCTGGGAACAGACGAAAGAAAAACGCTCCACTCAGCTTGTGTTCTGCGACCTGTCTACACCTACCACGGACGGCTCGTTCAGCGTTTACGACGACCTAAAAAAGAAGCTGTTGGATGCAGGCATCCCGGAGGATGAGATTGCCTTTATCCACACAGCAGATTCAGAGGCCAAAAAGAAAGAGCTGTTTGCAAAGGTGCGCGCTGGTCAGGTGCGCATTCTCATGGGCAGCACTCAGAAAATGGGTGCCGGAACCAACGTCCAGGATAGATTGATTGCCCTGCATGATCTGGATTGCCCCTGGAGGCCCAGCGACCTTCAGCAGCGGCTTGGAAGAATTGTCCGTCAAGGCAACGAAAATGAGGAGGTGGAGATTTTCCGCTATGTAACTGAGGGAACATTTGACGCCTATCTGTACCAGCTTGTAGAGAACAAGCAGAAATTTATAGCTCAAATTATGACCAGCAAAGCCCCTGTCCGCGTGGCGGATGATGTGGATGAAACCGCCCTGAGCTATTCCGAGATCAAGGCGCTGGCCACCGGCAACCCGCTCATCATCGAAAAGTGCAATCTGGATATGGAGGTTGCCAAATTGAATATGCTCAAGGCCAGTCACTTGAATCAGGTGTATGGTTTGGAGGAATTGGTATACCGCAAATATCCGGCAGAGATCACCCGATTGACGGAAAGGATCGCCGGTTATGAAAAGGACGTGGAGCTGGCAAAAGCCCATCCGAAAGCGCAGGAAGGATTCTGCGGCATGGAGGTGGAGGGCCAACACTACACGGAAAAAGAGGATGCAGGCAAGGCCATCATCGACGTCTGCACGAAGATGACCGGCTCCGATGCTGTCCTTCTGGGGCAGTACCGGGGCTTCTCTATGGTGCTGGCCTATGACGGGATGAGCAACGAATACCGTATCACCCTGAAAGGCACCCTGTCCCATACGGTGACGCTGGGCGCGGATGTGTTCGGCAATATCACCCGTCTGGACAACGCGCTGGAGAATCTGGCAGGAAACCTTGACGGGGAACGGGCTAAACTGGAGGAAGCCAAAGTGCAGCTTGAAAATGCTCGCACCGAACTGGCCACACCGTTTGCCCGTGAGGAGGAGCTGGCCGAGAAAACCGCACGTCTGAAAGAACTGAACATCCTGCTTAATATGGATGAGAAGGACAAAATGCTGATCGACGAGGCTCCCGATGAGGGCGAGGAACCGCCCATGCGAAAGACCGTAGGGCTGGAACGATAACCTGCCCCCTGCACCGACTGGAACTGTTCCAGCCGGTGCTTACATAAGAAAAACTCCCTCATACAGCCACTTTCTTGAGAAATGAAGCCGTATAAAGGAGTTTCTCTTATGATTTCGTTTCTTTGCTGCTCATCATGCGGAGGTGTTTATCCCGGCGCAGAGTGTCCTTCAAAGAAGCGACCATATCCTTTATGATGCGAATTTCATATTCGTCACAATCTTCCAGCAGAACCGCAATGTCTTTTTCAAACTGCGCTTTTGCCATGATGATGTTGTCGCAGAGAAGGTCATCACTGGTGACAGACAGCACATTTGCAATGGTGATGATGGTATTCAGGCTAACGCGGGTGGTGCCGGTTTCAATGTTGCTCAGGTGTGTGGGAGAGAGTTCAATGAGTTCGGCAAGGCGCTCCTGCGTTAGATCAGCTTTGATACGGGCAATCTTGATTCGTTTGCCGATTGCTTTGTAATCAAGTTCCATATTGCGCCCCCTTTACTGCAAAATTTACGCAATAGCATTGTAACCACGGGAGCAGCATATTATAATGGGCTGTATCCGTAGTCTACGGACACAGTTTAAGTTATCGGGAAGATAGGTGATTTTATGACCGACTGTACTTTTTGCCGGTCATCGGGAGGTGTTTTTATCGTCTGTCTATCGTGATTTCGGCGGTGCCTTTGACACCGTAAACTATGCCTTGCGTCAGGGCAAGCGCGTTTTGAACCTTGCAAAGATGGACTGAAATCGTACATTTGATATTATTTCTGTGGGTGGGTATAGTATAATAAAAACCGAAAAGAGGTGACTTCCATGAGTGAACAATATACGCCCATGATAGAGCGTATTTCCGAAGCATTTGATGAAATTGACAGCGATCTGATGCTTGAGCTGACCGCTGCCGATCAGGAATATTCCGATGTGAAGCATAAGATGAGCGACTTGAAGCGCCAACATCCTTTTATCGACGAGTTGCTGGAGGGCGATGGCGAAGTACAGATTACCGCCCAAGAACATGAGGTCTTAAATCAGTATTTCCGTCTGTATTTGCAGGCCGACAACATGGAGCGCAAGCACATCTACTTCCGGGGCCACACGGATGGCTTTTCGTATCTGACGAAAATCGGTGCTTTCAAAACAGAATAATTTATAGGAGCGGCGTAGAATTTCTACGCCGCTTTTGCGTATCTAATCGCCTCGGCATAAAAAGTTTTTGAATTAAATAAGTTTTTACGGATTAGCAGTAAAAACTATTGATATTCCAGAACTTTTTCGATATACTATGAATAAGGGATAAGGAGGCGAGTGATATGATTATCCGATCAAACTATATGAATATGCTAAAAACCTATCGGGATGTTCCGCTTGTGAAGATATTAGCGGGAATCCGGCGCTGCGGCAAATCCACCATTTTAGATATGCTGCGGGAGGATCTGCTGGAAAGCGGGATTGCCGCAGACCATATTATCAGTATGCGATATACGTCGGAGGATTTTGATGATGGCATGACCGACAAAGATATGTATGACGGCATCAAGCGGCAAATGACCGGAGATGGGCGCTACTACCTTTTGCTGGATGAAGTACAGGAAATCGACGGCTGGGAAAAAGCGGTCAATAGTCTGTTGGAGAATGCCAACACCGATATTTATGTGACCGGCTCCAATTCCAAGCTGATGTCCAGCGAAATATCCACTTACTTGACGGGACGGTACATTTCCATTCCGGTATATACGTTATCTTTTGCTGAGTATTTGGAATTCAAAAAATCAGATTCCCGTTCTCCAAAGGAATTGATAAACGAATATCTTCGGTTGGGCGGCTTTCCCATTGTAGCACTGAGCAACTTTGACGAACGCTCCGCCTATCAAATCGTGGAGGGCATCTATAACTCTGTTATTACGAACGATATTACAAAACGGCACAACATCACGAATTTCGATTTATTCAACCGTGTTGTAAAGTATATTGTAGAAAATGTGGGAAAGACCTTTTCAGCCAATGCCATTGCGAAGTTTCTCAAGAGCGAGGGACGTTCCCTGTCGGTGGAGGCGGTTTATAACTATCTGAACTGGCTGGAAAAGGCGTTTGTGATCTATCGTTGCCAGCGGTATGATTTGCAGGGAAAATCTGTGCTGAAAACCCAAGAGAAATTCTATCTGGCAGATGCGTCCCTAAAATACTGCATCATGGGATTTAACCCAAAATCCATCGCAGCTATGCTGGAGAACATCGTATATTTTGAACTGCGGCGTCGAGGTTATGAGGTCTATATCGGAAAAAACGAAACGAAAGAAATTGACTTTGTGGCGGTGCAGCGCGACGAGCGTATCTATGTTCAGGTATGCCGCAGACTGCCGGAGGAATCAGATCGGGAGATTGCCAATCTCCTTGAAATCAAAGACCACTACCCGAAATATGTGGTAACGTTGGACGAACTGGCCACTGGAAACATCAATGGGGTGAAAATCGTGCATTTGGTAGATTTTCTACTCAGTGACACATACTGAATGCAGAAAAGCCGATTGGAGCAATCCAGTCGGCTTTTTACATATCACAGGAACGCCCCCTTACATAGTCAGCTATCCCAAGCGGATGGCAAATCCACGGCTATGGAAAGGGGGCTATTTTTATGCCTTACTACGACTCAGAAGCGATTGAGCAGGCGCGGCAGGTGGACTTGCTCACCTACCTGCAAACCTGCGAACCGCAGGAACTTGTCCATGTATCCGGCAATGTCTACTGCACCAAGACCCATGACAGTCTGCGGATTTCCAACGGCAAGTGGTGCTGGTTCTCCCGTGGGATCGGCGGATACAGCGCCCTGGACTATCTCATCAAGGTCAATGGGTATTCATTTATGGACGCAATGGAAACCATCACCGGCAGGGCGGCAATCAAGCCGCCTTCTTTTGTGCCAGCGCCTAAAGAGGAAAAGCCCAAGCACCTGCTTTTGCCGCAGGCCGCGCCGGATAACCGGGCTATGGTGGACTACCTCAAAAAAAGAGGGATCGCCCCGGAGGTGATCGACTACTGCATCCAGACCGGGCGGCTTTATGAGAGCCGGAACAAGGGCCACAGCAATGCCATTTTCGTAGGCTTTGACAAAGACGGAAAGGCGCGGTTCGGCTGCCTGCGTGGGATTGGGGAAGGGCGCTTTCACGGCGATCTGAGCGGCAGCGACAAACACTATTCCTTTGCCCTGCCCGCCTGCGTGGACAATCCGGCGGTACACCTGTGTGAATCCGCCATTGATGTGATGTCTTATGCGACCCTCTGTAAGCTGGACGGCATCGACTGGCGGCGGCACAATCTGCTGTCCCTGGCCGGGATCTATCAGCCGAAAAAGGTGTTGGCGGAAAGCAAGCTGCCCGCTGCCCTCACCCGTTTTCTGGAGGATCACCCGTCTGTCAAAACCATCTATCTGCATCTGGACAACGACGGCCCCGGCAGGCTGGCAACAAAGGCAATCATGGCGGTTATTCCCAAAGAATACGAGGTCAAAAACCGCCCGCCGCCCACCGGCAAGGACGTGAACGACACCCTTTGTCACCGGCTGGGGATTCCCATTCGGTGCAGCAACGGAAAGGAGCAAGAACGATGAAAGAGTATGATGTGACCATTACCGAAACGCTGGAGATGACAGTTTCCGTGGAAGCGGAGAGCCGTGAGGAGGCGCAGCAGATCGCCTCGGACAACTGGAAGAACGGCGACTATATCCTGGACGCCGACCACTTCAAAGACGTGACATTCCGCACCAAAGACCGGAACCGTGAGCGGGATGAGCGGTGAGATTCTTTTTTCGCCGTGAAGGATTCCCCGCAGGGGAATGGAATGTGTATGTACCAGCAAGCATCGCCGTTTGGGGACAAACGGCAGCTTGTTAGGGGGAGCGCCCCCTAATACCCCTTTTGCAGACTGGAGGTTTTCATGGAAGGATTGTTTTTTGTCATCGGTTTTCTGCTGGGCAGCCTGAGCGGTGTCACCCTCATGTGCCTGGTGCAGATCAACCATATCAGGAAGGAGGATCACGATGAGCAATCGTAATATCGAAATCAAGGTGCGACTCAACCGCAAGGAGGCCGAGGCCCTGAACAAGCGCGTGAAAAAGAGCAGACTTTCCCGCGAAGCGTATCTGCGCCACCTGATCGGCGGTGTGGTTCCCCAGGACGCACCGCCAGCGGACTACTTCGACTTTATGCGGGAGCTGCACAGCGTGGGGAACAACCTCAATCAGATCGCACAGAAAGCCCATGTGCTGGGCGTCCTGGATGAGCGCCGCTATGACGAGGAAGTTCGGAAATTCGACCAGCTTGTCCGGGACATCACAAAGGCTGTCATCCTGCCCAGGGCGATGGAGTAAGGCTATGGCCACAACATCCATCTGGCGGGTGGGCGGCTGGCTGGGAAAAGTGGTCATCTATGTAGAGAACCCGGACAAGACCGAAAACCCCGCCGCCTATGAAAAGCCGAACATGGAGGGCTGCGACGCACAGGGCCTATCGGATGTAATCGAATACGCCGTCCAGCAGCAAAAGACGGGAGCGGTCACAGCCCATGACGAAGGAGCCGCCATTATGCAGCGGTTTGTATCCGGGATAAATTGCAGTCCCTCTACCGCCCGCGATGAGATGATGGCTGTCAAAAAGCGGTTCGGCAAGGAGGACGGCACCGTGGCCTACCACGGCTACCAGAGCTTTGCACCCGGAGAGGCAGATCCGCAGACTGCCCATGAGATTGGGCTGAAGCTGGCCAAAAAGCTGTGGGGTGAAAAATATCAGGTGGTGGTTGCCACCCATCTGGATAAGTCCAATCACCTGCACAATCATTTTGTGGTCAACACCGTGTCCCTTGTGGACGGCATCAAGTACCACCGCACTCAGAAGGACTACTATGATATGCAGCGGGAATCCGACCGGCTGTGCCGGGAGTACGGACTGTCCGTGATTGAAAATCCCCAGCGTGGGAAGTCCCAGCACTATGGGGCGTGGAGGGCCGAACAGGAAGGCCGTCCCACCTATCTGAGCCTTATCAAAGCGGATGTAGATACTGCCATTCGTCAGTCGATGACGGAGCGGCAGTTTTTTTATCACCTCAAGCAGATGGGGTACGACATCAAGGTGGGCAAGGACATTACCCTGCGCGCACCCGGCAGAGAGAACGGAAGAAAGCTGTGCCGGAATCTGGGCGAGGAATATTCTCTGGAAAGCATCCGCAGGCGGATTCTGGCACAGAACCATCCCCAAAGGACGCACAGGCCGCAGCCGCAGCGGTGCAGACTTCACGGCGATTGGAAGCAGGCCCGAAAAGTGACCGGCTTTCGCGCCCTCTATTTTCACTACTGCTATCTGTTGGGGGTATTCCCTAAAAAGCAAAACCGACAGCCCCGGCGGGTATCTCATGCTTGCCGGGAAGATTTGATCCGGGCAAAGGAACTGACCGATGAGGCGCGGCTACTGTCCCGCCACCGCATTGACACTTTGGAACAGCTTACCGCCTACCGGACAGAGATGGAAGCCGAACTCAAAGCAGATGTGGAACAGCGAAAAGCTCTGTACCGCAAGTTGCGCACCAAAGCGGTGCTGGATTCTCCCGAACAGCAAGAGCAGATCAAGGCAGACATCGCCGTCCTCTCCGGGCGGATCAAGGAACTGCGAAGGGATGTGAGATTATGTGAGGATATAGCTGTGCGCTCCCTTTCCCTCAAGGAAAAAATCAAAGTTGCCCGCGAGGAGGCGCGGGCCGAACAAGGAACCCGTCAGGAGCCGGAACAAGGCCGGACGGGTACTCCCGGAAGGAGATGATTTTTCATGTATAACTCAGGTGATGCGGCGGAACAGGTTGTGCGAATGAGTTTGGAGGGGGCTGAATTTGCCCTCAAAATTACAGGCTCTGCGGCTAAAAATCTGGCCGCCGCCCTCTACACGGTCTTGAAAGACCAGAAAAAGACCAAAGGCAAGGCCCGCATTGAAACCATGCTGCGGGAAAAACGCCCCATGACGGTCTACACCATCAAGAAAGAGGATGCCCCGGAGTTTGCGCGGCAGGCCAAAGGATACGGCATCCTCTATGCGCCTATCCCGGTCAAAAAGAACGACAACACCATCGACATTCTGGTGTTCGAGGATGATGCGGCCAGAGCAAACCGGATCGTGGAGAAATTCAATCTCACCGTGGTGGATACAGCATCCATCAAGGAGGATATTGAAAAATCCCGCGAGCAGCGCGGCAGTGAACCGGCAGCGCCGGAGCAGGTCGCCCCGGAAAAGAGTGCAGACGATAAGCTGCTGGATGAGCTGATGGAGAAACCCACACAAAAAGAGCAGACACAGCCGGAACACCCTGCGGCGGAGAAAACGGATTCTTTTACCCCGGCGGCGGAAAAATCCCATCCGTCCGCGCCTATCTCCGAGAACAGCAGCAAGTCCGCAAGGGGTACTTCTGACGGGCCGGAGAAACCGTCTGTCCGCCAGGAGCTGCGGGACATTCAGGCCCAGCGGAAGAAGGAAGCGGAAGCGGCAAAGCCAGAGGAGCCGTCTGTATCCAAAAAATCGGCGCAGAAAACCACACAGCACCAGCCGCCCAAACCCAAAAAGAAACCGAAAACGAAAGAGAGGTAAATGGTTATGAGTAACTTCGACGATCTGTTTGAACAACAGCCCCAAAAAGAAGCGGCTCCCCGCAGGCAGGAGGAGCATAAGGAACGCCCCAAGCGCCAGTGGTGGCAGATCCGCGAGGAGAAGCAGCGCAAGGAAGCCTATGCTTCTCTGGACAAAATCTTTGCGGACTTTGCGGACGGCAAAGGCAACATGGAGGCGTATCTGGACATCCAGAGCCGGTTCCCGTTCCACTCTGCCCGCAATGCCCTTTTGATCGGCGCACAATGCCCCCAGGCGCAGCGTGTGGGCGGCTACAAGGAGTGGACAGCTCAGGGCGTTGAGATTCTGGAGGAGGAAAAGCGGCTGCCCATCATCATTCTGGAACCGGGCAAGGCGTACCGCAGGGATGACGGCTCCGTTGGCCAGAACTTCTATGCCAAAGAGGTCTATGATATTTCCCAGACCTCGGCGCGGGAACAGTACCAGCCCCAGGTCACCTATGATGACCGGCTGCTTTTGAAAGGGCTGATCGCCAGCTCTCCGGTGCCGATCCAGGCGGTGGAGGAACTTCCCCAGGGACGCGGCGCTGTGTTCTCCGCAGAGCAAAATGCCATCCTGGTCAAGAAAGGCATGGACGCACCCGACATCTTCCGCTGTGTTTCGCTGGAGGTTGCCAATGTCCAGTTTGCCAGAAGCCATGAGGGATATTCCAGAGAAGCGGACGGCTACAAAGCCTACGCTGTCAGCTATATGCTCTGCAAGCGGTACGGTGTTGACACCAAAGACTACGACATCGCCCGTCTGAACAATGTGTTCCAGGGCAAAGACCCCAGAGAAGATGTTCCGCCAGCACTCAGCGATATGCGGGAAGCCTTTAAGTCGCTGAACGGGCGCATGGCCAGAGCGATGGGACTGACCCGCGACACCAAGCAGAAGGAGCCGGAGCGGTAAAGGAGGTTTGAGTGATGGAAAGACAGGATAAGGTTGTTCTCACATTGGACAGCTATGAGCATGGCATTATGATCCGTGCGCTCAATGAGCTGCGGAACGATATGCTGGAGGAACAGCGCGACCCCGGCCCGGTGGAGGATGTGCTGCTGAAAACCATTGACGCCCCTGCACAAAAAGACAAGAAAGCGAAGCGCCGGGATGAAGCCAGATAACAGAACAGGCGGCCCGTGGCTTTATGCGCTGGGGCTGCTTCCGGTCATCTGGTTTGCCCTGCTGATTGCGCCGTCGGTTTCCGGTGGCCTTGCGGAGATCGTAAACGGCCTGCCTGTGGCAATGAACAATCCATTCAAACTGATGTGGTGTGAGGACAGTGTAAAAACTGTCCTCATTTTTATTGCCGCCTATGGGATGGGGATCGGAATTTACCTCTCATCCCGGCGCAATTACAGACGGGGCGAAGAACACGGTTCGGCCAAATGGGGCAACGCCAGAGCCGTGAACAAGAAGTACCGGGCCAAAGACCCATTTCAAAACCGCATCTTCACGCAGCACGTCCGCATGGGGCTGGATGGCAGGAAGCACCGCCGCAATCTGAACACCCTGGTGGTGGGCGGCAGCGGCGCAGGCAAGAGCCGCTTCTATGCCAAAGTCAACCTGTGCCAAGCCAACACCTCGTTTTTTGTGCTGGATTGTAAGGGAGAACTTCTCCGGGACTGCGGCACCCTGCTGGAACGGCAGGGCTATGAAATCCGCATCGTTGATCTTTTGAACATGGAGAAAAGCCATTGCTACAATCCCTTTTCCTATCTGAAAAACGACAACGACGTGCAGAAGATGGTGACGAATCTTTTTAAGGCCACCACGCCAAAAGGCAGCCAGTCCAACGACCCTTTCTGGGATACGGCAGCTTCCATGCTTCTTCTGGCGCTGTGCTTTTATCTTTGGTACGAAGCGCCGGAGGATGAGAAAAACTTTCCGATGGTCATGGAAATGCTCCGGGCCGGTGAGGTGCGGGAGGATGATGATTCCTACCAATCACCGCTGGACGAGCTGTTTGACCGGCTGGAAATGCGCTCACCCGATCACATTGCGGTGAAGTATTACAAGGACTATCGTTCCGGCTCGGCCAAGACGCTGAAATCCATTCAGATCACGCTGGCATCCCGGCTGGAAAAGTTCAACCTCTCCTCTGTTGCGGCCTTGACCGCTACGGATGAACTGGATTTGGCCAGCATGGGAGAGAAAAAAGTGGCGCTCTTTGCGCTGATCCCGGACAACGATGCCAGTTTCAACTTTCTGGTGAGCCTTTTGTACGCCAGCACCTTTCAGGAGCTGTTCTACTCGGCTGACCGGAAACACGGCGGGAGCCTGCCCATGCCGGTGCATTTCCTCATGGACGAGTTCGCCAATGTAAGCCTGCCGGACGATTTCGACAAGCTGCTGGCTACCATGCGTTCCCGCAATATCTCGGTGTCCATCATCATCCAGAACATCGCACAGCTGAAGGCGCTGTTTGAAAAACAGTGGGAATCCATCATCGGCAACTGCGATGAATTTTTGTATCTGGGCGGCAATGAAACCAGCACCCACAAGCTGATCTCCGAGAACTATCTGGGAAAAAGCACCCTCTGGCTGGACACCTACGGCAAAAGCACCGGACATTCCGGCAGCTACTCTACCAACAACCAACTGACAGGCCGTGAACTGTTGACGCCGGATGAAGTCCGTATGCTGGACAACAATCTGGCGCTGCTCTTTATCCGAGGTGAAGCACCGCTGATGGATGAAAAATACGACCTGCTGAAACATCCCAATATCAAGCACACCACAGACGGCGGCGCACCTGCTTATACGCATGGAGGCACGGAATATGCCGTGGCCGGTCTTTCGGTCAGCCGCCTTTCACCCGCCGATCTTGCCAATGTGCAGGAGCCGGAAACAACCTTTGAACTTCTGTCCGACGAGGATATGAAGCAAATTTTCCAATTTAAGGAGGAACTGCAAAATGAAGCTGTTTAACAAAACCAATATGAAGAACAAGGAAACCCGCCGTCTGCCGATGGGCAAAACCAGCAAGCGCGCCCTCTCCGCTTATGCGGCTCTGGTGCTGATTCTCTGCTGCACGACCACCACGGCATTTGCCGCCAGCGACCCGCTGACGGTCATCAATAATCTGTCCGAGTTCATCTTTGGCCTGATCCGCGCCATCGGTATGATCCTGCTGGGCTTCGGCATCGTGCAGATCGGCCTGTCCCTCAAATCTCACGATCCCAGCCAGCGCGCCAACGGCTTCCTCACTCTGGCAGGCGGCGTTATCATCACCTTTGCAAAGGAGATTTTGACCCTGATTACCGGCTGATTCAAAACGGCAGTCTGGGGGCGGGCCGGTTGCGGCCTGCCCCTGACTTCGCCGGAAAGGAGGTTTTTCGATGTCCGATAACTGGGTAGTACAAAATCTGCAAAATGCGCTGGATACCTGGAACAAGTATCTGTCGGAGATCTGGCAGCTTATCACACAAAGCCCGGAGCAATTCAAAGGCGGCACCATTTGGAGCGTCATTGTCAATATCCATGATGCGGTGCGCGCCATTGGATTGGCTCTGTTGGTGCTGTTTTTTGTGGTGGGCGTGATGAAAACCTGCGGCAGCTTTGCCGAGGTCAAAAAGCCGGAACACGCCTTGAAGCTGTTCATCCGATTTGCCGTTGCAAAAGGTGTTGTGACTTATGGATTGGAACTGATGATGGCCCTGTTTAATATCGTGCAGGGAATGGTCAGCACCATTATGAACGCGGCGGGCTTTGGCTCTGCACAGCAGACCGTTCTGCCGCAGGAGATCATTGACGCAGTAGAAAGCTGCGGTTTCTTTGAGAGCATCCCCCTCTGGGCGGTAACGCTCATCGGTGGCCTGTTCATCACCGTGCTTTCCTTCGTGATGATTATGACCGTCTACGGACGATTTTTTAAGCTCTATCTTTACACCGCCATTGCGCCGGTGCCGTTGTCCACCTTCGCCGGAGAGCCGAGCCAGAATGTGGGCAAGAGCTTCATCAAAAGCTATGCGGCAGTTTGTCTGGAGGGGGCCATCATCGTGCTGGCCTGCATCATTTTCTCCCTGTTTGCCGCATCTCCGCCAGCCGTTGACCCCAATGCGGCGGCTGTCACACAGGTGTGGAGTTATGTCGGGGAGCTGCTGTTTAATATGCTCGTCCTCGTGGGTGCAGTCAAGATGGCAGACCGCGTGGTGCGCGAGATGATGGGCCTGTAAAGGAGGAAGATATTTTGGAAGTCAAGATCAATCGAGAAATCCGTAATTACACGGAGAGTATGTTTTTTGGGCTGTCCATGCGGCAGTTCATCTTTTCGGTACTGGCCTGCGGTGTAGCCGTGGGCCTTTACTTTATCCTGCGCCCCTACTTCGGTGTAGAAACCCTTTCCTGGATGTGCATTTTGGGAGCGGCCCCCTTTGCCCTGCTGGGGTTCGTCACCTATCACGGCATGACGGCGGAGCAGTTCATCTGGGCATGGCTGCGCTCGGAGATGCTGGAGCCGAAAGAACTTAAATTCCATGACAGCAACTACTACTATGTGGCCCTCAAAGGAATCATCGAGGAAGCGCAGAACGGCAGTTCCGGCAGAAAGCGCAAACACCATCCGAAACCCCTGGGCAAGCGAAAGGAGGAAAAGCATGATTAAAACCATCAAGACAATGGCCAAACAGGAAAAGGAACGCTACAACGTCCCGCGTAAAGTGCAGGATGTGATCCCCGTCCGCCGTATCTGGCCGGACGGCATTTTTCTTGTGGGGACGAAGTTCACCAAGACCTATAAGTTCACCGACATCAACTATCTTGTGGCCAGCCGCGAGGACAAGGAATCCATGTTCCTGACCTATTCGGAACTGCTGAACTCTCTGGACTCCGGCGCGGTGACGAAAATCACCATCAATAACCGCCGACAGAATCGTGCCAACTTTGAACAGTCTGTACTCATGCCTATGTGCAGCGATTTCCGTGACAGGTATCGCCAAGAGTACAATCAGATGCTGCTGGATAAGGCCACGGGAGCCAACGGCATTATGCAGGAGAAGTATATCACCATTTCCGTGGTGAAAAAGGATATTGAGGAAGCCCGCGCCTATTTTGCCCGCGTGGGTGCCGACCTTGTTTCCCATTTTGCGGCGCTGGGTTCCAAGTGCGTGGATCTGGATGCCACCGAGCGCCTGCGTATCCTGCACGATTTCTACCGCCAGGGCGAGGAGGCGGAGTTCCGGTTCAATGCCCGCGAGATGATGAAGCGCGGCCATGACTTCCGCGATTATATCTGCCCGGACGGGATCGAGAAGAACAGCGACTATCTGAAGCTGGGCGAAAAATACTGCCGCGTTCTGTTCCTCAAGGACTATGCCAGCTATATCAAGGACAATATGGTGACGGAGCTGACGGACTTCAACCGGAACATGATGTTCTCCATCGACATTGTGCCGGTTCCTACCGATGAAGCCGTCCGCGAGGTGGAGAACCGGCTGCTGGGCGTTGAAACCAACATCACCAACTGGCAGCGCCGCCAGAACGCCAACAACAACTTTTCTGCGGTGGTTCCGTATGACATGGAATTGCAGCGCAAGGAGAGCAAAGAGTTTCTGGACGATCTCACCACCCGTGACCAGAGAATGATGTTTGCGGTTATCACACTGGTCATCACCGCCGACACCAAAGAGCAGCTTGACGGCGATACCGAGGCGGTTCTCTCTGTGGCCCGCAAGCATATGTGCCAGCTTGCCACATTGAAGTTCCAGCAGCTCGATGGCCTGAACACCGCGCTGCCCATTGGGGCGCGCAAGATCAATGCGTTCCGCACTCTGACCACCGAGAGCCTTGCGGTGTTCATTCCGTTCAAAGTGCAGGAGATCCAGGACAAGGGCGGCATCTACTTCGGAGAGAACGCCATTTCCCATAATCTCATTATGTGCAACAAGGCAAACCTCTTGAATCAATCGGCCTTCCTGCTGGGCGTACCGGGAGCCGGTAAATCCTTCAGCGCTAAAGAGCTGATCGCCTTCCTCATGCTGCACCCGGACTATGCCAACGACGATATTCTGATCTGTGACCCCGAAAATGAATTTGGTGCGCTGTGTCAGGCGCTGGGCCGGGATATGGCTTCTGTGATCCACATGGCTGCGGGCGGCAAAGACCGGCTCAACGCCATGTATATGGTAGAGGGCTACGGCGAGCAGAATCCCATCGTGGAAAAATCCCAGTTCATCATGTCCCTCATCGAGCAGATCGACAAGACCGGCGTGGGGCCGCAGCACAAGTCCATCATTGACCGCTGTACCGCTCTGGTGTATCAGGATGCGGAGCGCACCGGCAGGATTGCCACACTCTGCGATCTGCGCCAGAAGCTGCTGGAGCAGCCGGAGGAAAAAGCAAAGGATATTGCCCTTTCCCTGGAGCTGTTCACCACCGGCTCGCTGGACATCTTCGGGCGGGAAAGCACCGTCGATTTGGATAAGCGCGTGGTGGTGTTCGATATTCGCGGCCTGGGGCAGCAATTAAAGCCCACCGGCCTGCTGGTTATCACCGACACCATCCTCAACCGCGTCACCCTCAACTGGAAACGAGGCAAGCGCACCCATGTGTTCCTTGACGAGTTCCATGTGGTGTTTGAGAACGAGCAAAGCGGCGTGTTCTTCAACTCCGCATGGCGTCAGTTCCGTAAGCGCGGTGCATATCCCACCGCCATCACCCAGAACGTGGAGTACCTGCTGGATTCCGTGCAGGCCAGCACCATGCTCTCCAACTCCGAGTTCATTGTCATGCTCAATCAGGCAGCGTCCGACCGGGAGAAGCTGGCCAAACTCCTCAACATCTCCAAAGAGCAGATGAGCTATGTCACCAACGCTGACGCAGGCTGCGGCCTGATCCGGTATGGCAGCGCCCTGGTTCCGTTTATCAACCGCTTCCCCCGTGATACCGAGCTGTATGAACTGATGACCACAAAACCCGGCGAGGGCGTATTCGGCGGCGAGAAGGAGGCAATGTGATGAATACGAAAAATATCCGTTTTGCATCTGAGGAACACCGGGACTTCTTTCTATCCATGATGGACAAGTCCCGGCACAATGACAGCTACCACCGTTCCTTTTTCTATGTGATGGGGATTGCCCCGGAAACGCGGGCCAATATCCAGCAGATGTTTAATTTCAAGGAGGATTGCATCGAGCCGGACGGGATGGACGGCGGCTGGCAGACCAGCGGCACCGTCCGGGTGTGCCGTCTGGCCTTTAACCTCTGGAATGGTTATACCGACCCGGAGCAGAGCAACGCTTTTTCCCCGGAGGACTTGTTCTGCTGCGAGTTTGCGCCCTACTTCATGGAGGGTATCAAAATCCGTTATCCCGAATACTGCCGTGAACTTCCGTCCGTCAAAAGGCAGGCGGAACCGGCACGATAAACACAGGAGGGCAAACATGAAAAACGAAATGAAAACCAAAGTGATGATTGCTGGGGCGGCCTTTTGTGCCGCCCTTTTCCTTTTCTCCGGCTTTATGCTCTGCCGGGAATATCTCGACCAGAAGCAGAGCGCCGAAGCCTTTGACGCTGTGGCAGAGCTGGTAAAAGAGGAGCCGGAACTGCCCGCCCCAGAGCCGGAAAATGGACAAGAGCCGGTGCAGGAGGAAGTAACGGCCTTTGAAAAGTATGCCGATGTGTATGCCCAGAACAGCGATCTGGTGGGCTGGGTATCCATTGAAGGGACGCAGATTGACTATCCCATCATGCAGACAAAGGACAATCCGAACTTCTATCTCAAACGCGCCTTTGACAAGTCGTACAGCAGTTACGGTGTGCCGTATATGCAGGAAAACTGCGACATCGGTATATCGGATAATCTGGTGCTGTACGGCCACCACATGAACAATGGCTCCATGTTCTCCGACCTTTGCAAGTACGAAAGCGAGGACTTCTATCAGGAGCATAAGATCATCCACTTTGATACGCTGGAGAGTTTTGGAGAATATGAAGTGATTGCCGCCTTCAAGACGGTGGCCTATTCTCAGGATGGATTCAAGTATTACCACTTTGTCCGGGCGGAGAGTGCCGAGCAGTTTGACGAGTACATTGCAAAATGCAAGGAATTGGCCCTCTATGACACCGGCGTAACCGCTGAATATGGCGACAAGCTCATCACCCTTTCCACCTGCGAGTATTCCCGGACAAACGGGCGGATGGTTGTGGTGGCAAGGCTGCTGGAGGAATAAGGGCTGCCCTGCCCCGGAAAGGAGGTGAACCCCATGAGCAAGGGTATCAAGACAAAGACCACCATAAAAGATGTAAAAGCACTGGATAAAGGTGCCGTAGCTGCCGAACGAATGAAACAGGCGTTTATCCGCACCAAAGACAAGGCAGAACATGGGCTGTATGCAGAGGAAAATTCCCCCGGTGAATATGCGGCTGATCGTGTTTCCTATGGTGTGGACAGTGCCACCCATGAGGCAGTCCACCAATTTGATAAGCAGGGTCGCAAGGGAGTACAGACCACCAAAGAGAATCTCTCTAAGGTCAAGGAGAACATCCAAAAGCGGAAATTTGCCGCTGAACAGCCCAAAAAACAAGCAGAAAAGAGGGCGGCACAACAAACCGGGCAGCCTGCGGGTCACTGGAATGGGCGACAGGCGGTGGATACTGTTTCTGAGCCGGTTAAAACCGCTCATCAGGAGCGCAGCGCCATTAAGACGCTGGATCGTGGTCAGAAAGGCATCAAGACGGTGGATCGAAGCAGAAAGACCATCAAGCAGACTTCATCCACCGCCAAAGGCACTGTAAAGACCACCAGCAAATCTATCAAAACAGCGGAAACCACCGCAAAGGCAAGCATTAAAACCAGCCAGCAGGCGGCAAAGGCAGCCCAGCAGACCGCCATTGCCACAGCCAGAGCCGCCAGAGCTGCGGCCCACGCTGCCCGTGCAGCAGCCATTGCCACAGCCCACGCCATCAAGGTAGCGGCTCACGCCACAGCAGCAGCGGTGAAAGCCATCATCGCGGCGACAAAGGCTTTGATTGCGGCCATTGCTGCCGGAGGATGGATCGCGGTGGTAGTGGTAATCGTCATTTGTCTGATCGGCATGATTCTTGGCTCCTGCTTTGGCGTTTTCTTTTCTGGTGAGGACTCCGGCACCGGGCAGACCATGCAGACCGCTGTGCGGGAAATCAACACGGACTATCAGGACAGGCTGGATGAGATCAAAGCATCCCACAGCTATGATGTTCTGGAGATGTCCGGTTCCCGCGCCGTGTGGAAGGAGGTTCTGGCGGTTTATGCCGTCAAGACAACCACCGACCCGGACGCTGCCCAGGAAGTCGCCACAATGGATGATACCAAGAAGCAGCTCCTGAAGGACATCTTTTGGGAGATGAATGAGATCTCATCCAGTACGGAAACCCAGAGCGAAACGGTGATTGAAACCTCGGATGACGGAAACGGCAATATCGTGGAAACAGAAACCACCGTTACGAGGACATACCTCTATATCACCGTCAGCCACAAAACTGCCGAGGAGATGGCCGATCACTTTGGCTTCAATGAGGATCAGCGGGAACAGATGGCAGAGCTTCTGGCTGATGAAAACAATCCTCTCTGGTCACAAGTCCTCTACGGTGTCAGCGGAGGCGACGGCGAGATCGTCACCGTGGCACTCTCTCAGGTGGGGAATGTCGGCGGTGAGCCGTACTGGAGCTGGTACGGTTTCAGCTCTCGTGTTGAATGGTGCGCCTGCTTTGTGAGCTGGTGTGCCAACGAGTGCGGTTATATCGAGGCGGGCGTCATTCCGAAGTTTGCGGCCTGTGCCTCTCAGGGTGTGCCGTGGTTCCAGGAGAGGGGACTGTGGCAGGACAACAGCTACGAGCCGCGCCCAGGCGACATTATCTTTTTTGATTGGGATGATGGCGGCCAGGATGGTTCTTCCGACCATGTGGGCATTGTGGAGAAGGTGGAGAATGGCCGTGTCTACACCGTTGAGGGGAACTCCGGCGATAGCTGCCGCCAGAACAGTTACCCGGTTGGTTATTATGAGATCTATGGGTATGGCACCCCGGCATATTAACTGACCAAAAAGAAAAGACCCAGCCGCAAAACGGCTGGGTACATAACAAAAAAGATAATTGCACATTTTCGTTTTTATTATTTTTCGTATATAATAGATTCGTATATAAGAAGAATGTAAAAATAAAAAATGTTTAATTAGGACATTTCTGCAACATTTCAGCTTTAAGATAAATCGTGCATACTAAAAATGAGAGGAAGTGAGCGCATGAGAAAGATACTGATTGTGGAGGACGATACCCTCCTGAACCGGACTCTGGGGTATAACCTGGCGTCTGACGGATATAAAATCACAGCGGCCTATAACCATAAGGATGCCGTTTCCCATTTGAAAGAAACCGAGTTTGATGTTGCGCTCCTGGACATCAATCTGCCGGATGGCAGCGGGCTTGACCTTTGCGAAGAAATCCGAGGGCGCGGCCAGCACACCTATATCATTTTCATTACGGCCAACGACAAGGAAAGCGATATGCTCAAAGGCTATGAGGCAGGCGGCGCGGACTATGTGACAAAGCCTTTTTCGGTGACGGTGCTGTGCAAGAAGGTGGCGGCGGTCTTTGCCAATCTGGAACTGCGTACCCCACGGCACGATCTGTTTGACGATGGCTTTCTAAAAATCGACTTTTCCGAGCAGCGGGCGTCCCTTGCCGGGGAACCGCTGGACTTCACCCCGAAGGAATACCGCACCTTATTCCTGTTCGTGAAGAACCCCCGGATTATCCTGACCAAGCGGCAGATTTTAGAGAAGCTGTGGGACATTGACGGGGATTTTGTGGACGAGCATACCCTGACCACCATCATCAGCCGTATCCGCAAAAAAATCGAAACAGACGAGCATAAGTATATCAAAACAGCTTACGGCATGGGCTATCAGTGGATCGGTGGTGAACCAAAATGAAAATAGAAAACCTGTCCATGAAAAAGTTTCTGTGGCTTATTACTGGTGGCCTTCTGGCAACCTCTTTTCTGGTGCTGCTCTGTCTGTTTTTGGTCACGAAAAACCTGCGAGTGGTTTTGTACGGCGGGCTGTTGACCGCTGTGTTTCTGGTATGGGTCGGGATCTTCCTGCACTACTTTCAAAAGAAGCTGACTTTGTTCACCGACAGCCTGTGCCGAACGCTGGATGACATGATGGACAGTGCCGCACGGCCAGAAATGGACTATGAAGCGGAAACACTGCTGGCGAGGATCAGCCACCGCTTGGAACGGCTCTACAACATCATGCAGAAAGACCGGAACACAGTCGCAAAAGAAAAGGCCGATCTGCAATCTCTGTTATCGGACATTTCCCACCAGACCAAGACCCCCATTGCCAACCTGAAAATGCTCAATGAAACCATGCTGACCCGCCCGATCTCGGAGGAACAGCGGCGGGAGTTTTTGCAGGCAACCGGCAGCCAGCTTGACAAGCTGGACTTTCTGATTCAGGCAATGGTGAAAACTTCCCGGCTGGAGGTCGGTGTGATTACACTGGAGAAAAAGGACGCTTTCATCAAGGAAACTCTGGTGAACGCCATCAACGGGATTCTGGCCCAGATGGAGAAAAAAGGCATTGAACTGGCCGTGGATTGCCCGGATGGGCTGACCATATCCCACGACAGCCGCTGGACTTCCGAGGCCCTGTTCAATCTGCTGGACAATGCGGTGAAGTACACCCCTGCTGGCGGCAGCATCCATGTGTCCGTTCAGAATTGGGAAATGTACTGGAAAATTGATGTGACCGACACAGGCCGGGGCATCCCGGAACAGGAACAGGCCACGATCTTCAAGCGGTTTTACCGGGAAGAAGCGGTGCATGAGGTGGATGGCATCGGCATTGGCTTGTATCTGGCCCGTGAGATCATCACCATGCAGGGCGGGTATATTCTGGTGACTTCCGAGGTTGGGAAAGGGTCTACCTTCTCGGTGTTCCTGCCACAAGAATAATCAAGCGGCGGCCTGTGCAGGCTGCCGCTTTTTTCAAAAAAATTATCCCAGCATGGATTTTAGGACATTTCTGCAACATTTGGGAGGTAGGCTATTTTCAAACGATGAGAGGAGGAAGTTACATGACTATCACAAAGACACTGATTCTCAATGCGATTCTGCTCTGCCTGCCGCCTATGATTGTCCTGGGTGTTTTCAAGTCCTTTTCTGTCCGGCATATCCGATGGGCAGCTGGAGTAGTGGCATTGATTGATGTTGCTGCCTTTCAGACACAGCTATTCTATTATGAGAGCATCTGGCTTGTGCTGTTCTTTTTGGTGATTCAACTGGCAATTACCGGCTTGCTTTCCGTTTGGCTTTACAAAAAACACGGCCAAACATGAAATGTCCAAAAATTGAAGCAATTCGCCTCTAAATTAAAGGGCGTTTAGGACATTTCTGCAACAATTTAGCTTTAGACTGCTTTTATCAAAAAATAGAAAGGCGGTATTCTTATGAGTATCTTAAAAACAACTGATCTGAAAAAATATTACGGCACTGAGCCGAACATCACCCGAGCCTTGGACGGTGTGACTTTCTCCGTGGAAGAAGGAGAGTTTGTGGCGGTGGTTGGCACATCCGGTTCCGGCAAATCCACCCTGCTGCACATGATGGGCGGTCTGGATACCCCCACTTCCGGCAGCGTGGTGGTCCGTGACAAGGAACTGGCGAAGATGAACGACGAGCAACTTACCATCTTCCGCCGCCGCAACATCGGGTTTGTGTTCCAGAACTACAATCTGGTGCCGATCCTGAATGTGTATGAGAACATCGTCCTGCCCGTGGAACTGGACGGCGACACCGTGGATAAGAAATTCATGGATGAAGTCGTGAAGATGCTGGGTCTTCAAGACAAACTCCAGAATATGCCCAACAACCTGTCCGGCGGCCAGCAGCAGCGTGTGGCGATTGCCCGCGCCCTGGTATCCAAACCGGCCATTGTCCTGGCCGACGAACCCACCGGCAATCTGGACAGCAAGACCAGTGCCGATGTGCTGGGCCTGCTCCAGCGCACCAGCCGGGAGTTCAACCAGACACTTGTGATGATTACCCACAACAACGAGATTGCCCAGCTTGCCGACCGGATCGTGCGCATTGAGGACGGAAGAATCAAGGCGTAAGGAGGGAGGCAGCATGACACTACCATTTGAAAATGATACAAGTACCATAACGAAAAAAATTGCTAAAAATGATATAAATAAAAGCCGTATCAAAAAGTTTTTTTCACTTACTACAATAGTGCTTACAACAGCATTACTTATGATGTTGGTTATGTTTGAGAGTGGGTACGAAACCACGAAAGATAGAATGGCAGAAGGACAGCCACAAGTTCTTTTCTATGATCTTTCTGAACAGCAAATTGAGTTGTTACATTCAGACGAAAATATCGAATCTATCAAAATAGCTGAAACAGAAAACGGATACGATGCTTCAATCACTATTGTTGATGCCACAAAAATGACTCAATATGGTTTTTCTTCTGCGGTTGATGAGATAACTTCAAAATATGGCATTTATCATGTAGAAAAAAATGCCTTGTTTATGGATAGCTTGCCAAATGGGGGATTGATAAATCAGAAAAATATGGTTCTTGTGGGTGTGGCAATATTTATTATAATTGTGAGTGCCTTGGTGGTTTATAATGTTTTCTATTTATCTGTTGTAAGTCAAGTACGGCAGTTTGGACAGCTTCGCACCATAGGCATGACACAGCATCAAATAAAGAAAATCATCCAACATGAAAGAAAAATTTTATGTAGAATCGGAATTCCGATTGGCTTGTTGATCGGCGGCTTTGCTGGATATTTATTACAACCAAATGGATGGAATTGGATTGCTGCTGTGGTTTGGGGCGTAATTATTAGCCTTATTATCAATATTGTGGTAAGAATATCGTTAAACAGACCTACAAAAATAGCTCGTAGTATCTCCCCAATTCTTTCAAGTAAATATATGATGGAATGCTTTGACTATAAAGCTACTAAAAAGAAAAAAAGAAAATTATCTTCCTTAGGGCTGGCAATCATTAGCATAACATCGCGTTGGAAAAGTGTTTCGGTTTCTGTGCTTTCTTTGGGTTTAAGTGGACTTCTATTTGTTTTAGCTGCGACATATACCGCTTCCATTGATGCAGAATCTATCGTAAAGAAAGACATTTACCAGTACGGGCAATTTGTAATTGATACCACTGGTAAGTATAGTGAGAAAATGCCAGAAATCAAAAACTTAACCCAAAAAATAATGGGGCTTTCAGACATCAACGATGTGAAGCAGGTTGTTGAAACAGATATTAGTTGGGCAGGAAAGAATAGCACAGGCGAAGATCAACTTTCTATTATTTCGGCGAACGATTTTTCTTTTATCCAGCAATTCAGTAAAACAGAAAATTTGGATTATCAGCAGCTTGTTCAGTCTAATCAGGTTATGGCGGTAGATGGTGTAGAAGGTGTTTCTAAAGGTGATACAGTAGAATTTACATTTGAAGATGGCACTCGGAAAACTTATACAGTCGGAGGTATATTAGATGGCGACCTGTATTCTAATACAGCAATTTATGGTGGCTGGTTCTTAATACCAGAAGAACTGATACCGGAGAACTCTGGTTTTTTTAATGCCTCTCTTAGGTTGGTTGTAAAGGCAAATGATACTGAATTGGAATATGCAGCAAAATCTTTAGAGAGTTTAGTGGATGCCTCAGAGGGATTAACATTAACTACTATGCAAGAAGCAGTTGCATCAAAAGAAGCTACAATAAAACAGGTAGGAATATCTATCATAGGTGTGACACTATTTTTATTACTTTTCAGTATCATTACTTTTGCAAGCACAATTATTACAAATATAGCAACAAAAAAACGGGAATATGCCATGTTACAATCTATCGGCATGACCTGGAAACAAACCGAGAGAATGGCGTTATACGAAAGCTGTGTATTGGCTGTTGGAAGTTTGATACTGACTTTAATGTTGGGAATGGTTTTAGGTCAGATATTGATAATCGGATTGACAAGAGCGGGAGTTTTCTATTTATCATATACCTTTCCGGCGGCATTATTTGCTATATATTGCATCGTAGTTGTCTTGATTATTTGGACGATTACTTTTTCCGCTTTTTACAGTTTACAAAAAACCTCGTTAGTGGAGAAGTTACGAACCGTTGATTGAAGCGGACAACTAATAAAATTATAATCGCTTGTGAGGTGGCAAGTTAAATTAACGAGTGATGAATGATGAAAATAAGATTTCAAGGAAGGAGGTCATATTTTTGACACTACCATTTGAAAATAACACAACCAAAGTGGTAAAACGACTGGCAAAGCGCAGTCTGTCCAGCGAAAAGCGGCGGAATGTCCTGCTGGTTATCACCATTGCGCTGGCGGCGTTTTTGATGTCCACTGTGGGAACGGCGATTTTTTCCACCGGAGCCATGCAGAGAAAGATGGCCGAGGATACTTATGAAATCGTCTATTCCGGGATCACGGAGGAAGATCTGCAAAACCTGCGCCAGCAGCCGGAAATCGAACGAGCCGGACTGCAATACGCTCTGGGGACGGATGACAACAACGACACAGGAGGGCTTGTTTCGATCATCTATGGGGACGAAGATGCCCTTTATGCCGGACGAAAGCAGTCGCAGATTGTGGAGGGAACCTACCCTCAAACAGCGGAGGAAGCGGCAATCAGTTCCGCTTATCTGGAAAAATTCTTCCCCGGAAGCGGTGTTGGCGATCAGATCACCGTACCGTTTGAGGGGAAAGAGTACCTGTTTACCGTTAGTGCCATTCTGTCTACGCCGAACACAGGCGTGGAAGCATACAGCGTGATGGTGCCCCAATCTTTCTTGAAGAAACAGCCTGACTATAATCCCGGCGGCTATAATGCCTACGTCCATTTCAAGGGGGCCGACGGCTACAATGCGGATGATTTGAAAGACCTGGGAGCAGAAATCCGGGATCGGTTGGGACTGCGCTCTGTGTCGTACAGTTCCATCTATTTCTCTGTCAGCCGCACGATTCAACCGGAAGAAATTCTTCAGCTGGGGGCGGTGGCGCTGGCAGTGGTGCTGGGCGGAAGTATGGTGATCCGCAGCATTTTCCGTATTTCGATTCTGGAAAAAATCCAGAGCTACGGCCAGCTTCGGACATTGGGGGCGACAAAGCGGCAGATTCAACGGCTGGTGCGTCGGGAGAGCCGTTTTCTGACTCTGATTGGTATTCCTATCGGGATTCTGACCGGAATCATCACAGGAACTTTGCTGGCCTCGAACCTGTTTGCCAGCGGCTTCTCCCTGGAAACCGATCTGGCCGTTGCGCTGGTGACGGCATTGATCAGCTATGGCATGGTAAGCATTTCGGTTCGGAAACCCGTAAAAATCGCCGCCAGCACTTCTCCAATGGAGGCTTTACGGCTGACCGATTACCAGAAAGCTGTTGGGAAATCCCGAAAGCCCTGCCGGTTTACCCCGCTGGCGATGGCGGCCCGAAACCTGGGCCGTGACCGGAAACGTGTAATTAGTGTGCTGGTATCCTTGACCTTTGGTGGTCTGCTCCTGGTGGTATCAGCTTCGGTGTTCGGTTCTTACTCCCCGCAGCAGCACGCGGATGTTGAGTTTCCGTATGGACATTTCCGGCTTTATCTGGATGACCCGGAACTAAATTCTTACGAGCAAATGAAAGATTCTCCCCTTACGGAAGATTTCAAGCAAGAACTTTTGAGCATAGACGGCGTGGAACAGGTGCGGACCCTACGCCGCAACATAGGTGGCTGCAATTTCCGAGCAGAAACCGCAGAAGGCGGCGGAAGATGCGACATCCTGACCAAAGAGGGGATGTCCCTGGAGGGCGATTGGGAGTATGTGGCTCAACATCTGACATCCGGGCGAATGCCAGAGAATGACCGCGAAATCCTGATTGCAGATGTTTTTGCCAATAACCAGGAAGCCCAGAGCATCATCCGGTTGGGCGAAGAAATTGAACTGGAATCGGAAGAAAAAACCATGACCGTTACGATGGTGGGAACTTACGACCAGACCGGCTCTAACAATGGAACATACGGCTTGGATGCAGCTATGGTTATGATTACAGAGGGGCTTGCCAGAGAAATGATTTCCAGCGTGGAAAACTTCGATTATACCTGGGTAATTTCGGCAGACCCAAACAAGGAGGCTTCTGTAACAGCAGCCTTGGAATCTGCCGCTACCAATGCGCCTTCCGGGATAGGACTTTACACCTATGCCGAGGAATTAGACTTTCTCACCTTCCAGCAGACAGTAATTTTCGGCGGACTGCAAGGGCTATCGTGGATGATCTTCCTTTTTGGTGTGGTCAATCTGGTAAATATGACCCTCTCGAACCAACTTTCCCGCCGCCGGGAACTCTGTATGATGCGCTCCGTGGGTATGACCAAACAGCAGCTTTATCAAGTGCTGACAGCGGAAGGGATGTTTTATGTCCTGTTCAGCACCGTTATCGCGCTGGCGGCAGGAACGCCCGTGGCGGTCTGGATTTGCCGCTGGATGGGCGAAGCTATGATGGGACAGGTGATGCCTTATCAGTTCCCCTTTGGACAGATGTCGCTCTATATTGGCGTCCTGGTAGTTCTGGAGCTGCTGCTATCCATCTGGACTATCCGCAAGCAGGAGCAAAATTCTCTCATTGAGCAGATGCGGATTGTGGACTAACAACCGCTGGCCGGGACAGAAAATTTCTGCCCCGGCCAACTTTTTGTTTTTAGGACATTTCTGCAACATTTCCCCTTTAGACTTACGGTATAAGGGGGATTTGCCGTATGAAACCTATCTTAATCATAGATGGCGACCAGAATTTTAGTCGCTTATTAACTCAAAATCTTAGACGAGAAGGCTATGCTGTCACGCAAGCCGGTAATCTTGATGAAGCCAAAAGGCTTCTGGAAGATAGTGGGCATTTAGTTATCGCTTCTGCCTTGCTGCTGCCTGACGGAAATGGATTTGATCTTCTGGACTATGTGCATCAAATGATACCTGTTGTGGTGTTTTCAAACTACGGCCAAGATATTGTGGCAGAATCCATTCTCCAGCGCGGAGCCACGAGATATTTTTGCAGAAGTGAAATAGACCGGCTGCAAGAAACCATCATGGATTTTGCCAATCAAGCCTTGTCAGTATCGGAACGCCCCTTCCTGCACCGTTTGCTCTATGTGTGTGCTGATCCGGTCAAGGCTGGGATATTACGGGCGGCACTCAGGCAGCGCCAGTTTTATACGATGTTGACCTCTGATTTGCGAGAAGCACAAGCAAAACTGATTGCTGGCCTGGGGATAGAATTGATTCTCTGTGATACCATGCTGCCCCAGGGTTCGGCGTTGCAGTTCTTAGAAGTATTGAAAGGCGATTTTTTCCGTACCCTCTGCCAGAATATCCCGCCCTGTGTGATGATAAGGCCGCAGGACGATCCCATCCCGGAGGGGGAATATCTGCAAGAAGGTGCTTATGATTGTATTCCTGGGTCGCTCTATTTCCCGACTCTCCTGACTGCGTTAGAGGATTATTTTGAATTACGATAAACGCAAAGAAATCCCGTTACAGTTGCCATCCATGCTATAATCATAATGGGAAGTGATAAATCTTCTGTTGTAGCTTTAGGTGACATTCAGATATTTCCAGAGCAGCGACGAGTATTGAAGCAAGGAACAGAGATCCATTTGAACTACGGAGAATTTTCAATCTTGTACTGCATGGCAAAATCACCTGGGCAGGTGTTCAGCCGAGAGCAACTTTACAATGCAGCCTGGGGCGAGGACTATGAATTAGGCACCAACACCGTGGACAACACGATCTGGCGCCTACGGAATAAGCTGGAGCCTGATTCCAGACACCCCACCTACATCAAGACTGTTTTTCGGGTGGGATGTAAAATTGAAAAATAGCATACTAAAAGCGCTGGGTGTGGTCTTATCAGTTCTACACCTGGCGCTTTTCTACAACTTCAGAATCTCCATTCAATGGATGTTTGATAAATTATTCTGCCACCCCACTGACCACCATCGAAAGTTCTTAGTTGCCATTGGCTTTCTACTATCTTGACAGCCGTATTTGTATGTATTATACTGTACTTGTAATAGTAATACGGTTAGGTTGGGAACGGAGGTGAGAATTTGGAGATAGTCGTAAGCAATAAAGCAAGCCGACCTCTGTATGAGCAGATTTCTTCACAGATTAAAGCGGCTATTATGAGCGGCGAGCTGAAAGCTGGGGAAGCGATTCCCTCTGTGCGTTCTCTGGCAAAATCATTGCAAATTAGTATTCTTACGGTGCAAAAAGCGTATGCCACCCTGCAAGAGGATGGTTTTATTGAAACAACTGCTGGAAAAGGCTGCTATGTATCAGCACAAAACCAAGACTTCTATCTTGAAGAACAGCAGAAAAAGATAGAAGAAAAATTTACAGAGGCAATCGAGATCGCACGCACAAGCGGTATATCTCTTGATAAGTTGACCGACTTACTTACACTTATGTATCAGGAGGATGATGGAGAATGAATGACGCCTTAACTATTTCAGGTCTAACCAAAACCTATAAGGATTTTAAGCTGAATGGGGTTTCTTTTTCTGTTCCCTGCGGCTCGATTGTAGGCTTGATTGGCGAAAATGGGGCTGGAAAAAGCACAACCATCAATGCAATATTGGGTCTTATTCAAAAAGAGGCTGGAAGCATTTGCGTTTTAGGTAAAGAGCAGATGGACAGCGAAATCAAGGAGCAGATTGGCGTAGTATTTGACGGCAACAACTACCCTGAAATTCTTTCGCCTCAAAAGCTCAACCGGGTTATGGAAAAGATTTACCACTCGTGGGATGAACATACATTTCTGAACCTTTTGAGAAAATTTTCCTTGCCTGCTGATAAGCTAATCAAACAGTTTTCAAAGGGAATGAAAATGAAATTGGCTATTGCAGTTGCATTGTCCCATAATTCCAAGCTGCTGATTTTGGATGAGGCCACCAGCGGGCTTGATCCCGTTATCCGGGATGATATGTTGGATATTTTGTTGGACTTTGCACAAGATGAAACTCACTCCATTTTGATTTCTTCACATATCACGACCGACCTTGAAAAAATTGCTGACTATATCGTTTTCATCCATGAGGGGCAAGTGGTGTTTTCTAAACCGAAAGATGATCTGACTGAACAGTATGGCATTATCAAGTGTGGAGCTGCACAGTTTGATGCTCTGGATAAATCCGACATCATTGTATATCGCAAGATGGATTATGAATGGCAGGTTTTGATTGCCGACCGGGATGCCATGAAGAAAAAATATCCCAAAGCACTAATCGAGCCTGCTACGATTGACGAAATTATGCTTCTCTATGTAAAGGGCGAACGGGGGAAATAATATGAAAGGTTTACTGCTTAAAGATTATTACTTAATCAAGTCTGTGCTGTATATCATACTTGTGGTTTTCACCGTGGTTGGAATAGGAATGTCTTTTTTGACTTCCACATGGGTTTTGACTGTAATTGCAACGGTCATGCTCGGAATGATTTCTGTAACCACAATCAATATGGATAGAAATTCCGGCTGGAAAAAAGTTTCGATTGTTTTACCTGTATCCCAAACAGCCATTTTGGATTGCAAGTATATCCTGTATTTACTGCTTAGTGGCGTTGGTCTGCTTTTGGGTGTTATTCTGGGTGTTGTGGCTTCTATATTCAAAGGTCAACTCGACTATCAAACCATGCTGTTGTTTGTTGGCATCAGTATTGCTATGGCGTTGTTTTCTGGAAGCATGACAATACCATTCACATTTCTATTCAGTGAAGAAAAAAGCACGCTGGGCTTAATAATAGCATACCCCGTTTCTGCTGCTGTATTTGTGGGAGCTGCATTACTAATTGATAATAAGCTAATCGCCTGCGGCCTTGTTACTATCGTTGGTATTCTGCTTTATATTATTTCTTGGTTGATTGCAAGAAAGCTCATTGTAAAAAGAGATATAAGTTAAAAGGAGCGTAATTTATGGCTAACAAAGAAAAACGGTTTGAAACGATTTACACGCAGGGAACTTCATGGAGCGTTGTGGTGGACAATGAAACAGGGGTTAATTACCTTGTCCATGATACTGGAATAACCCCTTTGTTGAATAAGGATGGCAGCGTCGTCGTTACTGAAGTGAACTAATAATTCAGCAGGAATAAAACACGCGACAAGATTCGGGAGGATACCATCCTAAAAAACTTCCCTCTCTTTTGTCCCAAATGCAAAAGCGAGTGTCTCTCAGTGTGCTAAACCTATTAAGCCGTGCAACTCTATAATATTAGCTAAAATTACAGATGGCAGGATAGTGTGCAACCGTTATCCTGCCATCTGCGATTGATTATTGAAACATATTGCCGGTCGGAATGGTAGACATCATTCCGACCAGTTTTTGCTATTTGTAAACTTTTTTGAACCGTATTGTCTTTTCGTTCATCTTGTGTTATAGTGTTATACATAATAGCATAACAGTTAAAACAGCAAGAAGGTGAGATGGATTGAAACTAATTATTTCAAATGTATCAGGCGTACCCATCTACGAGCAAATCAAGCAGCAGGTCAAGGCGGCGATCCTATCTGGCGAACTGAAAGAGGACGAAGCCTTACCTTCCCTCCGAACACTGGCAAAAGATTTGAAAATCAGTGTCCTAACCGTTACAAGGGCCTATACAGAATTAGAGCAAGAGGGATTTGTCAAAAATGTTCAGGGGCGCGGCTGCTTTGTCATGGGTCGTGGCTCTGAACTGATGAGAGAGCAGCTTATCTGCAAAGTAGAAAATGGGTTGACCGATGCAATCAAGGCGGCAAGAATCGCAAATCTTCCAAACGAGGAACTGCACCGTCTTTTAGATATTTTATTGGAGGCGAATACAGATGACTAACTATTTAGAGGTGAAAAACCTGTCGAAATCCTTTGACAGTTTCCAGCTTCACAATATCAGCTTCACCTTGCCAAAAGGATATATTATGGGGCTGATCGGACCAAACGGCTCCGGCAAGACGACCACCATCAAACTCATTCTGAATATGCTCCAGCGCAACGGCGGCGAAATCAAGATCATGGGGCTGGACAATATCGCTGACGAGCAGAAAGCAAAAGCAGAACTCGGTGTGGTATTTGATACCAACTATTTCAGTGATGATTGGCAGGTAACACAGGTAGAGAAATCCATCTCCGTTTTCTATCCCAACTGGAAGTCGGAGCGGTTTGCGGAGATGCTGCGGAAGTTTCACATTGCTCCCACCAAGAAAGTGAAAGAACTCTCAAAGGGGATGCAGATGAAGTTGATGCTGGCCTGTGCGTTCTCCTACGACGCAAAGCTACTGATCCTGGACGAACCCACCAGCGGCCTCGATCCGGTTTCCAGAGATGAACTGCTGCAAATTCTCTCGGAGTATATTGAGGATGGAGAACACAGTGTACTGTTCTCTACCCATATCACCGGCGATCTGGAACGTGCTGCGGACTATATCACTTATATCAGCTATGGAGAATTGTTTTTCAGCGGCAGCAAGGATGAATTTGTCGATATGTTCCGCATTGTCAAAGGAGGAACAGAAGAACTGTCTGCTGACCTGAAGGAAAAAGCGGTCGGTGTCCGCACATTCCCCACAGGCTTTGAGGCTCTGGTCAAGACCGAAGATACGGGCGCATTTTCCTCTTTGAGCATTGAACCGGCGACCATTGATGAAATCGTTGTATTCACGAGCAAGAAAGGTGACGATTATGAGTAATACATTAAAAGCAACAAAATTGGACTTTTCGCTGGTAAAGCCCTATATCAAGGTGATCGGTTTTACCATGCTTCTTCCTATCGCTTTTGCGGCCATTAACCGTTCCATCCTGACCGGCGTTTCCTTTGCCATGTGCTTTATCGCCATGACCACAGGCTACACTTTCTCGGTAACAGAGAAAAACAGCATGGAGCGCTTGTATGGGATTTTACCCATCAAGAAAAGCGAAATGGTGACAGGCCGGTATCTCTTTGTTCTTGCGCTGGGCGCACTGGCTCTGGTGGTTTCTCTTATCACGCAGCCGATTGTGCTGCGGGCAATGGGTGAAAGTGTTGGAGCATTTGATATGATTAGTGCGGCCATCGGCGGTTTGTTCCTGTTTGCCCTCTATACCGTATTTCAAATTCCGGGCTATTATAAATATGGAGCCATTAAAGGCCGTGTGTTCATGTATATTCCTGTGGCTGGATTTTTGGCGACCTTGTTTTTCCTGCCCAAGATGCCCGCAGACAATCCCATTGTGACTACGGTTGTAAGTTCCCCGGTGCTGCTGATCGGTCTTGTGCTTGTATTGGTTGTTGTCATGTACGCTGTGTCGATCTGGTTCTCCATTCGGATTATGGAAAATAAAGAAATGTGAGGTGAGCAATATGGATTTCACAATTTTAGCGGTAGTTCTTCTGATTGGCGTTGGTATCCCTGTTCGCAACAAGCTGATCCGAAAATATAGGGAGGAAAAGAAGCAAAAAGATAAGGATCGGGATGCAAAATGACCGATATGGAGAAAACCGAGTTCATCCGCTGTCCCATTTGTGGAAATAAAACACGGGACAAAATTCGGGAGGATACCATCCTAAAAAACTTTCCTCTCTTTTGTCCCAAATGCAAAAGTGAGTGTCTAATTGACATTGAACAATTTCATATAACCGTTATCAAAGCGCCAGACGCACAGCCGCAGAGCCGATAACACACGAGGGGGCGCCCCCCTTGCGGTTATCGGCTCTGTTGTTTTTCGGAAGGGATGGTCATTATGTGGGATATTTCAGTTGATGAGCGTATCTATCAACGACTTGCAGATGAAATTTTCTTTCGTATTTTAGATGGTCGTTATCAGCTGGGAATGCGGTTTCCTTCGCTCCTTACACTTGCGAAAGAAGCTGGCACAAGTCCAGAAACAGTTCGGAAAGCTATAAATATTTTGAAATCTGAAAAATTGCTGAATAAGACACCGCACGGATATTTCATTACTGATAATAAACTATCCGTCCAAAACTATAAAACCGCTTACATTGCAAAAGCAAAGCAAAAATACTATCAATCTATGCAAAAAATAAGGAAGGATATATATGAATGACATTGAATTTCATTCCGTAACCAAAGAATACAAAAATCATGTAAAAGCCCTTGATGCAGTATCGTTTTCTGTGGAAAGCGGTGTATTTGGCCTGTTGGGGCATAATGGAGCTGGAAAAACAACCTTAATGAAGATACTGGCAACTATTATGCAGCCCACATCCGGGAAAATTTCCGTATGTGGCCTTGATCCCCAAAAGCACGGCGATGATGTGCGGCGGATGATCGGCTATCTGCCCCAGGAACTGAATATGTACCCCTCGCTGTCCGTATTTGATTTTGTTAGCTATATGGCATCTCTGAAAGGGATTAAAGATCAGAAGCAGATTAAGACCGTTTTGGAGCAGGTAGATATGGCGCAGTATGCAGCACGGCGTATTGGGCAGCTTTCCGGCGGTATGAAGCGGCGTGTGGGAATAGCACAAGCCCTTGTCGGCAACCCCAAAATTCTAATTGTGGACGAACCAACCGCAGGTCTGGACCCGGAAGAACGAGTACGGTTCCGTGGTGTCCTTTCACGCTTTGCCAAAGATGGGAAGTGTGTTTTACTGTCTACGCATATCGTGGAAGATATTTACCAGCTTTGCGAGCAGCTTGCAGTATTGAGGAAAGGAAAATTATTTTTTTATGGCAATACGACAACTTTGCTTTCTAAAGTAGCTGGGAAGGTAAAAATCGTTGAATTGGCGGATGAAAATGAACTGCTTGCATTACAGCGGAAAACGCCTGTTTTATCTACAACCTATGAACATAATTCTATCCAAGCCAGGATTATGGATGAAAATAACCTCTTTTCTGTTCCTGCCGTGGCAGAAACTCTGGAAGATGCCTATGTGTATTGTATGGGAGGAAAAGAGTATGAATAGGATGTTTGCTGTTTCAAAGTATGAATACAAAATGCAGATCAAACGGATTGCTGGGTGGCTTGTCCTTCTGTTTGTGCTGGCATCCGCAATGATGGACTCTCTGCCAACCACAGAAAATTTGAAAAGGGTTGAATTTCTCTACGATATTCATTACTATGTCCGGCGTATTTTTTCCTTTGATGGGCTAATTCTCTTATTCGCCTTGATGTTTCTGATGGCAGGCCGACTTGTTGGTGATCGCAAAACAGGATGCAGGGATTTATTTATGGCAGCTCCCATCAGAAAAGGAAGCTATATCGGAGGAAAACTGCTGGGGAACTTTCTCTATGCCCTATCGCTTATGTATCTGTTGCTGGCAGCGGCGATGGTGGGCTTTGTTGTTTTCAGCCATTCAGAAACACCACCTATCGACTACATCAGCGCGTTTTTTGAAGTGAGCATTTATATCATACTTCCGGCCACTTTCTTTGTGACAGCAAGTAGTGTCATGCTCCCGGAAATTATGGATATACGCCTGTTTTATTTGGTGTTTTCTGTTTTGTTTCTTGTAAATGCGTTTTCTTCTGATACGGGGACCGCTGCACCATTCTATATTTTCACACAGGGCGATCTTGCTAAAATGATTTGGCAGCATCCGCGCTGGCCTATGATTTACTTGGGAAGTGCAGCCTTAAATCTCCTGTTCATGCTGGGAGTTGGTGGCTTGTCGATTGTCCTTGTTGCCTGCAAGCGCAGATTTTGGAGGGCCGCGTGAGTATGAAACAGGAACTAAAAATTATAGGAGTAAATCCCATTTGGATTACCGCTTTGCTGACCGGTACTTTTTGGGCAGTTTGTGCTACTGGCGGTGACAATGTGCATTGGGGTTATTTGGGTTTTGAACTGATATTCCCTTTTTATTTATCGGTGGCTGTCGGTGAGTGGTGCAAAACCCGTACTGATCCTATGTTTGAAGTAATTGCGGCACAGGGGAAATCCCTGTTTCACTGGATTGTGCGTAGGTTCTTATTGCTTTTTAGTTTGGTGAGCATTTTTGCTCTCGTTGGAATGGTTGGCGTTATGTTCCTGAAGGCCAATATGTCTTTCGGGGACTTAGTGATAGCTTTTTTCCCAACAGCCTTTTTTCTTGCCAGTTTGTGTGTGCTGCTTTCAGTTACCACAAGGGTACAACATATAGCGACCATGATTATGGGGGTTCTTTGGCTATTTTCCATTATGTCTATGAGCCTGTTGCGATTCAAAGCAGTCCAGTATTTCTATCCCTTTGCCCGATATGCAGAAATACAGGAGCCTGTGTGGGTTATCAACAAAGGGGTTTTGCTTGCTGTGGGCGTCGTGTCCTGGATATGTACCTATGTAATCATCAAAAAGAGGATTTTTGAAACTCATTTTTGAATTGCTACAAAAATGAAGCAATTCAGGCTGTAATTCTGTCGAAAGAAGTCGGCGTTAGGACATTTCTGCAACATTTCTATCTCATAATGACAAGCAGAATATGTGATGTCGGCAAGCAATAATAGAGCCGATAATACATTGACTATATTATCGGCTCTGGTTTACTTAAATTGGCTGTCTAAAGCTGCTTTTGCGGTAGCTTGAATAATCTGCATAGAACGCTCATCACAATGATAGAGCATACGAATAAAACTTTCCATTTCGGCATCCTTTTCTTTCTTCTCTGGATAAAAAATGGAATCAGGCGAAATAGAAAGTTCACGAATGAGCTTATAAAGCACATCGAAGCTGGGCTTTTTGCCCTCGTTTTCGATTCGATATATGTATCGTTCGCTAACGCCTACTTTAGCAGCTAATTCCTCGTTAGTAATACCCGCTTTTTGCTGGGCAGCCTTGATAATATCCCCAAGGGTTTCATGGGCATTATGCACTGTTAGTTCACCCCTTCCCAAATATAATTCTACTGATTTAAGCCATGTTTATAATGGCATATCAGTTCAATTATTTATGAACCAGCAATGCGGTTAATGATGAACTAAATATATATTTTACCCCGCCAATAAAAAAAACGCGGTTTTGTCGGGGCAATTCAGCGCGCGTCCCTTCAATTCCACGTTTGGAATTGGAGGGATATTTTTATGCGCTGGAATGCCCGCGCTTCGCTGCTGATCAGAAGCAGCGAATTTGATTCGATGAAGTAGGTCTGGCACTCTTTACGGGTACACGGTTAAAAAAAGTTTTGCGCTCCCATTACAACCGTCCGCCCCTTTCCATGAACTGTCATGCCATAATTTACACGAACTAAAAAGAAACGCACTTGCTGTGTGGGGAATAGCCCCGCCATGCAGGTGCGTTTTTGTTTTTATCCGCGATATATGCCCACGGTGCCGTAGCCCCCCGATCAGTCTGAATTTCTCAAAATTCAGACTGATCGGAGGTAAACAGCGTGGAAGCTGATAAAAAGAAAATATGGGTTCGCGGCCAATATGTTGAGGTCACGGCTGAAGTATATACAGCCTATATGCAGGGCGATAGAAAAATGCGTTATTTTGAGAACGATCTGAAAACCGAACGGTTTGTTCTTGGAAAGGAGGGGCAGGTGGTACAGGTTATTCCCAGCCGGGAAGATTCTTTAGACCGGCTGATGGATGAAAATGCCCAGCAGTTCGCCCATGAGGAGAGTGTCGAAAACACAGTGCTTCATAAGCTGGAGGTGGACAAGTTACATACTGCCCTGACAATGCTGGCCCCAGAGGAGCAGGCTTTGATTCAGGCATTGTTCTTTGAGGAAAAGACAGAGCGGCAGTATGCGGAAGAATTGGGTGTGTATCGCAATGCCATCCATGTTCGGAAAACCAGGATTCTCAAAAAACTGAAAAAACTTTTGGAATAACGTTGTGCAAACCTCTCACCCAACGGCAAAAAGGGTGAGAGGTTCTTTTATCCCCTCACGGCACCTTGAAAACCGCATACACATTCATCAGATACGTTCCTGCTTCTTTGGCGAAAGTCAAAGCCCAGGCAGCGGCTGCGCGATGATCTGCCATGCAAAACAGCAAGACACCACCAAACGAATGATATGACGGTCTTTGGCTTGATTTGCATGACAGGAAGCGAGAAACAGTTGGCTGCCAGTACCGGGTGGCTCCCGGTATCGGCCATGACCGGAAGCAGGGATAATGATACTCCCGTCCAGCCTAACGTCCGAGCGTTGAAGCGGTTTTTTGCCGTGATCCGTCGCAGGCAATGGGGGCGGTTGCGTGAGAACCACGCAAGGGGTGAGATTCCCCGTGGAGCTGGTGAGCTGCCAGCCGTTTGATGACTTCCCAAGACAATCCGGGGTGTCGAGGACAAATGGGATTGTGTAGAAAATATGGTCATGCAGCAGGACAGTCAGTGAAATAAGAGGAACTCCATGTGTTTTCCCGGCCTTTCTCTTGTCCTGTTGTATGGCCTCTACATAGGCAGAAAAGCGCCTGTCTTTTGAAAGGAGGTCTACAATATGAACAGGACATACTTGCGCGGCGATATGTACTATGCCGATTTGGGCCGGGGAATCGGTTCCGAGCAGGAAGGTTATCGCCCGGTTCTGATTATCCAGAACAACACTGGCAACAAATATAGCTCTACCGTTGTCGTGGCAGCAATCTCCAGTAAGGTAGATGCCAAAGCCAAGCTGCCCACTCATTATCTGCTCAAAGCGGAAAACGGTCTGGAACTCCCATCCCTTGTTTTACTGGAACAGCTTCGCACCATTGACAAACGGCGTTTGCAATCCTACATCGGCAGGCTGGACGAATATCACATCCGGCGCATCAACCGCGCTCTTGCAGTCAGTGTGGGGCTGATCGAGGAAATTCCCAAAAACTTAATCATGTGCCTCTGCCCCGCCTGCGCCCATAATTTTTATGGCACAGGCTCTTATTATTTGCGGAGGGTCAATCCGCACCAAGCACAAAGAGATGTCTGCACCTACTGCGGACAGAATGTGGGGTATGACTATGAAGTTGTAAAGAAAGCAGATCGGAGGTGAACATTGAATATGGAAAAACTGATTACCCGTAAAGAGGCGGCGAAACTGTTAGGGATCAGCCTGACTACTTTGGATGAAGCCAGAAACAGCGGATTGATTTCCTATATTCAATATGTACCCAATGGCTGCGTCTACTTTACATCTGCCGGACTCCAGGAATATGTCGCCAAATGTACCCATCGGGCAAAGCCGGTGGAGCGAAAAGATACCTACCGCAATGTGCGAGTGGGAAAAACGCACCTTTGAGGAAATAGAGCCGTTCTGATAAAACAAAGATACAGCGCTGGTACTATTTTTTTCGGAGGTGAAAATCATGGCAGTAAAAAGAAAGCGAATCCCTCGATACAGCAGGGTTCAGGTAAACGGCTATGAATATTACAAAACAGACATTGAGGATGCGGAGGGAAAGCGTGTTATTCTATACGGAAAGACCCGTGAGGAACTATACGAAAAAGAACTTGCGGCATTGGAGCAGGTTGACAGCGCCACCTTCCGGCGCACATCCCCCACAGTGGCGGAATACTGCGAAAAGTGGCTGCTGATGCAGTCCGTCCATGTGCGCGCCACTACCTTGACGGATTACACGTCCAAAGTGCGGCGTCACATTATTAAGGAACTGGGCGAGAAGCGAATGGCCGAGGTGACACTGGACGATATTCAAGTGGCCCTCGTCCCGGTTTCCAAAAAATCAGCCTCGGTCTACAAGTCGGTGGTTATTCTCTATAAGTCCATCTTTCGGGCAGCAAAAGAAAGCCATGTGATTGATAGAAACCCGACCATCTATCTCAAAGCAAAGGGCGGCGGTGTTCCGCAGGAGGAGCGTCAGGCGCTGACCGATGAACAGGCCCAGCGGCTTCTGGATGCAGTTCGAGGATTGCCGCCCTATGTGTTCGTTATGATTGGCCTGTATGCCGGATTGAGGAGGGAAGAAATCCTGGCGCTGCAATGGGATTCTGTATATCTGGACACCGATGCCCCCTATTTGACAGTGCGAAGGGCGTGGCACACAGAACACAACAGGTCGGTCATCCTTACAGAGCTAAAAACAAAGGCTGCGGAGAGGAACATTCCGCTCCCGGATTGTCTGGCAGAGTGCTTGAAAGAAGCGAAGAAACAATCGACCTCAGACTATGTGGTTGCCAATCAGGACGGCAATCCGCTGTCCTACACACAGTTCAAACGCCTGTGGCAGTACATTGTGACCAGAACAGCGAAGCCGCGAAAAGCTCGCAAACTGGTGGACGGAAAATATGTGAATTATATGCTTTATCCCAAGCTGGGGGAAAAGGCCCGGAACAATGGTCATGTGGTTTACAGTCTGGATTTTGATGTCACCCCGCATCAGCTGCGGCACACCTACATCACCAATCTGATCCATTCCTCGGTTGATCCCAAGACGGTTCAGTATCTGGCCGGACATGAGAGCAGCAAAATCACGATGGACATTTATGCGAAGGTCAAATACAACCGTCCCGACGAATTGGCACGGGTTTTGAACGGCGCATTTGCCGTGTGGGATGCAAACGAATATGGAATTGCACAATAAAATAAGAAGCAGAGGCAAGGGCGAGGAGTTTTCCTCGCCCTTTGCGTTTCCTCTGATCGCACCTTTGAGGGTGCTGCTGATTTCTGATAAAAGTAGAGATGGGGATGACCTACATATTATATAAGAAAGGAAATGACACTATGGCAAAAACAAAAGAATGTATTCCTCAGTATGGAACCATTACTCTGAAAGGAATACCGTATTATCGTACACGAATTTTAGACGCCGATGGTAAACAGGTGAGCTTGTATGCTCTTTCATGTGAGGAATTGTATCAAAAAGAACAGGAAGCTCGGCGGCAGGTTGAGGAAATCCTTTTCCGAAGGAAACACCCCACGGTTGCTGAATACTGCGAAAAATGGCTGTTAATGCAATCTGCAAAGGTTTCCCCGGCTACTATGAAAGGCTACACCTCTCACATGAACAACTACATAGTCAAGCCATTGGGAAAGATGTATCTGGAGAATGTAACAGCAGATGATATTCGGCTGGCGCTGATTCCTCTGATGTCAAAATCAGCCGGTCTTTACAGCACTGTGAATATGCTCATCAAGTGCGTATTCTATTCAGCTGAGCGCAACCAGTTGCTTGACGAAAATCCCTGCGTCGGGATCTCAGCGAAAGGAGGAAAGCAGGGAAAGAAAAAAGATGCCCTGACAGATGAACAGGTAAAAGTGCTTTTGGATACCACCAGAGGACTTCCGCCCTATACATTTATTATGATTGCCTTGCACTCTGGCCTGCGGCGAGAGGAAATCCTGGGACTTCAATGGGACTGCGTATTTCTGGACGTTCCTACACCGTATATCTCCGTGCGAAGGGCGTGGCGTTCGGAACATAACCGCCCCGTGGTTTCCACGACCTTGAAAACCAAAGCCGCCCGCAGAGATGTTCCCATTCCCAAATGTTTAGCAGACTGCCTGCGGGAAGTTAAGAAGAAATCCGCATCTGAATATGTGATTGCTGACAGCACCGGACAACCTCTCTCCTATTCACAGTTTCAGCGAGTTTGGAAGTATGTAACCGTTCGCTCGACAAAACCTCATAGCTATTATAAGTATGTCAATGGCCAGTGCATCAAAACCACCGTGACCCCTACCCCAGGCGGCCACCAGAAGAACAATCCGGGGTTGGTATATGCCATTGATTTTGATGTGACCCCACATCAGCTGCGGCACACTTACATCACCAACCTGCTGTACGCAGGCGTTGACCCCAAAACTGTCCAGTACCTTGCAGGGCATGAAAACAGTAAGACAACGATGGACATTTATGCAAAGGTGAAGTATAATAAGCCTGAAGAACTTTGTAGCGTAGTGAATGGCGCATTTCGCCAGCCACGTTCAGAATAAAGCTGGAGAATCGCTATCCATTTTTACGATTAAAAAATAGGATAACCGGAGAACGGAACCCCTGAAAAGCCCGGAATATCAAGGAAAATCGGGTGAAAGAAGGGTTTAGTACGGTCTCAAAGCAGCTCGTCGCGCTCCGCAGTTCAGCAAGCGATAATCTACAGCTTAAAAATGCTAAAAAAGCCCGGAATACGCTATTTTCCGGGCTTTTTCTATACCCAAAATTCTGCCTGGATTGTTCGGCTTTGATGGAATTTGAACGGAAATTTATGGGTTTATAGTGGCCGAATTACTGGTGGACAATAGGAGCAAATGAAGTCCAATTTTGCCATCGACGGACGAACACATACTTGACTGATTTACATAGAGCCTTGGCTCATTCTTTGAAAACGAGAATGGGTCGAGGCTCTTTTTTTCGCCCGAAATCCGGCGAGACAAATTTGAGTAGGAGGTAACAGTTATAACGGATTTCAATCAGAAGACCCATGACACCAATGTGGGCAGTCATGGCGGACAGTCGAGGCAGATGATGGAGGTGTTTGAGAACCAGGAGTTTGGTTCGATCCGCGTGTTGCAGGAGGCAGGCAAGACCATCTTCTGTGCAAGCGACGTGGCGAAAGCGTTGGAGTATGTGAATCCCTACGCCGCAGTGAAACGTCATTGCAGAGGCCACCTAACGAAACGCGAGGGGGTCGTTCAGAAGGTGAATCAGTATGGAGATGCTGGAGAGCAGGTCGTTGAAATCTCCTTTATCATGGAAGGCGATGTTTACCGGCTGATCGTTCACAGCAAACTGCCATCGGCAGAACGATTTGAACACTGGGTGCTTGATCCTCCGGCAAGGCGAACGCCTTTTTCGCGCCGGAGAGTTTGTATGCGCCGCGCAGGAAAGATGCAAAGATGCTCATTCTAAATGTCCTCTTATCGTTAGACCCGTCTAACTTGCGCATACAATTATACGGTTAGGGATGGCTAACTTTTGTGCTGGAGAAAAGCCGCATCTCTGCGGCCTTCTACTTATTCAGATAACGCCCTGCAAGCGCTGTACACCAGCGCTTGGAGCACCTGTTTACCCCTTGCGGAAAACGATCAGCATCAGCCCTCGCCATGGCGCCAGCCAGAAAGACGCCGCGCGCAGGTATACGAATGCATGATACCGCGCTCCTTCCGATTTTACAACAGGTGGTGGAAAACGGCAGCGGCTGCTTGACAAACCGGAAAAGTTGTGGCACAGTATATGGAGTTAAGTGAGTCTAACTTCGCTGCGGGTCATAGATCCCTCATGAAGTGCGCCGGAAAAGGAGACAGGTTGTATATGCCGGAATCACTGGATGTTTTGAAGCTTCGCGTCTTGCTCTGCTTTCTCAATGAAGAGCCGAAAACCTGCACGGTCACGGGCCTTGCCGGTGTGCTCGGGGAGGGGAAGCAGAAGGTCAGCCGTATGCTCATGGCGCTCGAGCGCGAGGGGCTGCTCGACCGGAGCAACCCGCGCCGCCCATGCCTGACCGAGGCAGGTCGTGCACGCGCGGCCTATTATGAAGAGCGCACGAATGTCGTGCTCAACCACCTGCTCTACGAGGGGCTGGACATTGACAGCGCTCTGCACGACGCCTATGCATGGGCACTCATGAGCAGCGACGAGGGCATGGCGCTCATCCGCAGCTCGGAGCAGCGCTACCGCGCCAAGTATGAGCTGCGCCGCCAGAACGAGTTTGGCGGGGCGGAGCTCTGCCGCCGACTGGGGGACGGGGAATACTGCTTCCCGTTTCTGATCTACAGGGAGTATGTCTCCGGCGGCACGAACCTGTCCATGGCCAACGAGGCCTTCTCGCACCCGTGCACGCTCGCTGTGGCGAATGGCGTCGGCGTGGTGCGCCTGCGTCCGGTGGATCTGTCCGCGCGCTCGCAGATGACCGGACGGGAGATGAACGGCCGCGTCCGCCGCCTCATGTACCTCGACGGGAGCACGTTTGCGCCGGCATATGACGACGGCAGGGCAATCTCGTTCCCCGCGCGCACGCTGCATTTTCTCAACATCGGCTCCGGCGTGGGGCAGATCCTGCACGGCAGCGTCTGTCTGCGTATGCAGTGTTCCGTCGGGACAAAGCATATGCCGGAATCCACAGCCATCTTCACCATCCTGATCTGAGGGCGGCGCCCGTGCGCGCGGAGAAGTTTTTTGTCACGCCCGCGTGACAGAAAAACGGCGGCTTCACCGCGGATTCGGCCGTTTTTTGCGGCGGAGCGGCCATTTTTGTAACGCACGCGGGACAAACGGCCGCTTGCACGAAAAATCCGAATTTGCTATAGTACAACCGCTGAAAGATCGAGGATCCGGGCCGCCGGCGCCGCGATCCGGACGCGCCGGCTGAGCAGCCGGCAGAATACCGCTTCCCGGACGGTGTCACCTTCGGGAAACCCAGCCCTGAAAAGGGCGTTTTTCTGCCGCACGAGTTAGTCTGGTCTAACGCAAATTAGCTGCAACTAACCGGAAACGCCTGTATCAGACCGCGTATTTCTGGCTGGCTGCCCGCAGATTAGACACGAATTTTCCGCATCGTGCGGAACCAAAGGAGGATATGGACGATCGTTATGGTTCTGCCTGACATCGGATGGTCGACCATGCGGTGCGCCTGACGGATTCCGGACAGGAAATTGCGGAGGCGACATACGCGCGCAACCGGTTTTTCCGCGCGATGCTCGCCTCGCTCGGCGTGGGTGAGAAGACCTCGGCGCACGATGCCTGCGAGCTGGAACATGCGGTCAGCCCGGAAAGCTTTGCCGCGCTGCAGCGGCTGCTGCCGGGAAACAAATACAAAGGAGAAGAGAATCAATGAAGTTTGATCAGATGCAGGTGCGCACCTGCCGTATTGCCGCACCCGACGGGAGGCGCTGCCGATGATGATCGACAAGCGCCTGATCGGTACGGTGCCGGAGAGCAGAAAATACATTGCCGCAAACGTGACGCTGCAGTGGTGCGGCCTCGTGGCGAATGTCGCCATGATGATGAGCGTCGCGTCGCTGCTTGCCTCACTGCTGACAGCGCCCGCCTCAAGCGCACGGCTGCTGACAACGGCGGCAGTTGCAGCTGCGGCCGTGCTCATTCGCTGTCTGTGCACGACCGGCGCCGCGCGCATGAGCGACCTGTCGTCGCGCGCGGTGAAAAAAACGCTGCGCACGCAGATCTACGAAAAGCTGCTGCGACTTGGTGCGTCTTATTCCGAGCAGGTCTCCACGGCGGAGGTCGTGCAGGTCGCAGTCGAGGGCGTGGATCAGCTCGAGACGTATTTCGGCGCTTATCTGCCGCAGTTTTTCTACGCCATGCTCGCACCGCTGACGCTCTTTGCCGTACTGTGCTTTGTCAATATGCCGGCTGCGTCTGCGCTGCTCGTGTGCGTTCCGCTGATCCCGGTCGCCATTGCGGCGGTGCAGACGTGGGCAAAAAAGCTCCTGTCGCGCTATTGGGGACAGTACACGAAGCTCGGCGATACCTTTCTGGAGAATCTGCAGGGGTTGACCACGCTGAAAATCTATCAGGCGGATGGACTGCGCAACGACGTCATGAATGAGGAAGCGGAAAAATTCCGCAAGATCACTATGAAGGTCCTGACCATGCAGCTCAATTCCGTCACGATCATGGATGTCATTGCCTATGGCGGTGCAGCGCTGGGTGTAATCCTCGCAGCGACGCAGTACCGTGCGGGGCATGTCGCGCTCTCCGGTGCGCTGCTGATCATCCTGCTGTCGGCGGACTTTTTCATTCCCATGCGGCAGCTCGGCTCGTTTTTCCACATTGCCATGAACGGCATGGCAGCAAGCGAAAAGATCTTTCGCCTGCTCGATCTGCCGGAGCCGCCGGCGCGCACGCAGGTCTGCCCGGACGGGGACATCGTCTGTCGGGGGCTGCATTTTTCCTACACTCCGGAGCGGGAGATCCTGCATGGGCTCGACCTCGCGTTCCCGGCTGGTTCGTTCACATCGATCGTCGGCGCGTCCGGCTGCGGCAAGTCCACGATCGCGTCCATCCTTATGGGGCGCAGCCGCGGCTATACCGGCGCGGTCACGGTCGGCGGTGTGCCGCTTGCGGATATTTCCGAGGACAGCCTCATGCGCCACATCACCTATGTCAGCCACCAGAGCTACCTGTTCAAGGGTACCGTGCGCGAAAATCTGCGCATGGCACGGCCGGATGCACCGGACGACGCACTCTGGGCCGTGCTGCGGCAGGTGAAGCTCGCAGCGTTTCTCGAGCAGGAGCAGGGGCTGGATACACCGCTGACCGAGCAGGGGAGCAACCTCTCCGGCGGCCAGCGTCAGCGGCTGGCACTGGCCCGCGCGCTGCTGCATGATACACCGGTGTATCTCTTCGACGAGGCCACATCGAACATTGATGTCGAGAGCGAAAACGACATCATGGCGGAGATCCATGCGCTTGCCCGGCGCAAGACTGTGATCCTCATTTCGCACAGGCTCGCGAATGTCACGGTGTCGGACACTATTTACGTTCTTGACGGCGGCGCACTCGCCGGGCAGGGCACGCATGATGCGCTGCTGCGCGCGGGCGGGGTTTACGTCCGGCTGTGGGACGCGCAGCAGGCGCTGGAAAACTACGCAAAGGAGGGCGCTGCGCTATGAAGCAGAGAAGCGGTTTTTCCGTTATGGCCCGGCTCGTCGGACTTGTCCGTCCGCTGGTAGGATATATGCTCCTTGCCATCGCAATGGGCCTGCTTGGGCATACCTGCGCGGCGCTGATCACGGTCTTTGGCGGTTATGCACTGCTGGAGCTGCTGCATTTTCCGATACCGCTGGGACTGGGGGCGCTGTTTGCGTGCGTGCTCGTATTTGCGGTGCTGCGCGGAGCTTTTCGCTATGCGGAGCAGACGTGCAACCATTTCATCGCCTTCAAGCTCCTCGCGCGCATCCGCGATCAGGTGTTCCGCGCGCTGCGCCGGCTCTGCCCGGCCAAGCTTGAGGGACGCGATAAGGGCGATCTCATTTCGGTCATCACGTCGGACATCGAGCTGCTTGAGGTGTTCTACGCGCACACGATCTCCCCGGCGGCAATCGCGCTGCTGTTCAGTGCCGGCATGAGCCTGTTTATCGTGCATTATCATTGGGCGCTTGGGCTGCTGGCGCTGGCGGCGTATGTGGCGGTCGGCGTTATTGTGCCGCTTGTCACGTCGCGCTGCAGCAAGGACACTGGCCTGCGCTGCCGCACGAAAGCGGGCGAGCTCTCGGCGTTTGTGCTCGACAGTCTGCGCGGCCTGCCGGAGACGGTACAGTACGGGCAGGGGACACAGCGGCTGGCGCAGATGAATGCGCAGACCGACGCGCTTGCGCAGGACGCCGCACGTCTCAAACGCATCTCCGGCCGCAATGCCGCAGCTGCAAACACGGTCATTTTGCTGTTTGATCTGGCGATGCTCTTTATCGCGGCGGCGCTCTGCCGCACCGGGCGAGTCGGGTTCGACGGTGTGCTCATCCCGACGCTTGCGCTCTTCTCGTCCTTCGGGCCGGTGGTCGCACTGGCGAATCTCGGCAGCACGCTTCAGAGCACGTTTGCTGCCGGAAACCGTGTGCTGGACATCCTCGACGAGACGCCTGCCGTCGCTGAAGTGACGGGGCAGCCGGACATTGCATTTACCGGCGCGGATGCACAGCACGTTACATTCTCGTATGGCGGGGAAATGGTGCTCTCCGACGTGTCGGTCACGGTGCCGGAGCATGCGATCGTCGGCATTGTTGGGCGCAGCGGCAGCGGCAAATCCACGCTGCTGAAGCTGCTCATGCGCTTCTGGGTCGTGCAGCAGGGAAGTGTGCATATTTCAGATACGGACATTTCGGCCGTCAACACGGCGAATCTGCGCGCGCTCGAGAGCTTTGTCACACAGGATACGCACCTGTTCCACGACAGCATTCGCAGCAATCTGCGCATTGCGCGCCCCGACGCGACCGATGCTGAGATTGAGGCGGCCTGCCGCAAGGCGGCAGTGCATGATTTTATCTGCACGCTGCCGCAGGGGTATGATACCCCGGTCGGCGAGTTGGGGGACACGCTCTCCGGCGGCGAACGGCAGCGGCTGGGGTTAGCACGTGCGTTTTTGCACGACGCGCCCTTCCTGCTGCTCGACGAGCCGACGAGCAATCTCGACAGTCTCAACGAGGCGGTCATCCTGCGTGCCCTGCGCGAAGAGCGCGCGGGCAGGACGGTCGTGCTCGTGTCACACCGCGCATCGACGATGCGCATCGCCGACACGGTCTATTCGGTCGAAAACGGCCGCATGAGCTGATTCCAAGGAGGTACGAATTGAAACTCAAACAACTGATTTTTCTTATCATCGGCTGCCTGAGTCTTGCGCTCGGCTGCGTGGGCATCGTGCTGCCGATCTTACCGACGGTTCCGTTTTTTCTCGTGACGGTGTTCTGCTTCGCCAACTCATCGCAGCGGCTGCACGACTGGTTCATCAGTACGCAGATGTACAAAAAGCACCTTGACTCCTTCGTGAAGAAAAAAGGCATGACGGTGCGCACCAAGGCCGGCATCCTCTTGCCGGTAACGCTGCTGATGGCGGTCGGCTTTTTCCTCATGCTGCGCAAGGGACTTTTGGTGCCATGTGTGATTCTTGCGGTCATCTGGGCATGTCATGTCATTTATTTTGCCTTTGGTGTCAAGACGATCACAGAGGCAGAGGCGGTCGCACTGCGCGCCGACGCGCAGCCGCCGCAGGCATGACCGCGCTGAGGCGAATTGCGAAACAAACGCCAGGCAATGACTGCTCATTTTGACGCACAAATGAAAACCGCCGCTTCCGGAAGGAAGCGGCGGTTTTCAGCTTGTAAAAGAACCTCGTAGCCTTTCGCCGCTGCGGCGGCGGAAGAAAGCCCAATCATTTTCTTCGGCGACATGTGCATCGAAGAAAATACTTCTCGGCCTGCAAACGTGCGCGCCGTCTGCCTTGGCGGACGGCGCGTGCGCTGCAGTCAGGCCGCAAACTCCTTTGTCAAAAAGTAATACTTTTTGACAGTCTCAAAACCGCCGCTTCCGAATGGAAGCGGCGGTTCTTGTTGGGGGTGATGACTCAGAACTTGATGTCGACGGGCTTGCGGTCGAACATGGTGTTGACCTGCTTATAAACCCAGCCCATCAGCTTCTGGTCCAGATTCCAGAAGTACACCACGAACAGCGCACCGACGACGGTGGCGGAGGTGGCGAACGTCTTCTTCAGGACTTTTGCAAGTACAGGATTCATAGTTTGCTCCTTTCAGGCCGGGGTGGCTTACTTCTTGGCAAGACCCTTCTGACGGGCATACTCGGCAGCGCCCAGA
>ERZ772855.444-NODE-444-length-49393-cov-37.567960_pt1 | contig 49393 bp, 35 predicted proteins | sample MGYA00511900_ERZ772855 | MGnify/ENA primary metagenome ERZ772855 (study PRJEB29015, sample SAMEA2737701) | human gut metagenome | biome: human gut; feature: human-associated habitat; material: faeces | place: China | collected 2012 ... | reverse complement strand
TTAATGGGTTAACCATAGGGGAAAACCGGGTTTGGAGCGATGAATGGGTTAAAAAAATAGGGGAAAATCTCCCTCCATTCCGAGCTCTGCGAGGCGCATCTATAGAGACAATTTACCCTCCCGGTATCTTTGTTTTACTTTGAATCCTTTTGGCGAAGTTTATTCCCGTTTATACCATATACAGATGGTTGAGACCCAGTTACCATTGCGGTAGCTGGGCCTTTTTTGTTTTCTGATATTCCAATGATGAATGCTCGAAGGAGGAGACCGTGAAAAAATTTTTTGAAATTTCTCCAGATGCTTAATTTTTGCCCTCTCCCGTGATCTACCACTTGAGGGGCAAATAACCTCTCACCTGTTCCTTGACAATCGAATACACATTCAACAGGTACATTCCTGATCGGGGCGTAAGCCCCAGCCGGATGAAGGTGCGCCACGAACTTCCTGCCCATAAGGGTTATCACGGAAAGCAAGGTTGGTAGCGATTCCGAACCATTCTGAAATATCCGCTTGCTACGGATAAGGCGATGAAACGATTCAGGGACAATGATACTTCCCTATGGGGTTGGCGGAGTACCCGGCAGAGGTGAGATTCCTATGAGTTCGGTCAGCAACCGAACTCCTGTTGATTTCCTTTTCTGCATTTTGGGTTCGAGGAAAAATGAAATGCAGCGACGAAAGCACCAAAAGGTATTTTGAGGCTTTCGGGGATCAGAAATGATTCAAATAAAGAGAAAGGCGGAAAACCCCATGGAAAACTGTAAGGTGATCGCCATCACAAATCAGAAGGGCGGCGTTGGCAAGACGACGACCGCAGTCAATCTCGGCGTGGGACTTGCGAGCTCCGGGAAACGGGTTCTGCTGGTGGATGCTGACCCGCAGGGCAGCTTAACGGTGAGCCTCGGCGTAAAGAACCCCGATGAGCTGGAAGTGTCGCTGTCTTCCCTTATGCAGTCGGTCATTGATAATGAGCCGCTTGCGGAGGGTGCAATTATCCGGCACCAGGAGGGTGTGGATTTGCTCCCCTCGAACATTGAGCTCTCCGGTATGGAAACGGGCCTGTTCAATGTTATGAGCCGCGAGTATGTTCTGAAGAATACCATCGACGGCATGAGAAAAAGCTACGACAACATTCTGATTGACTGTATGCCCTCTCTGGGCATGATGACGGTCAATGCGCTGGTTGCGGCAGACAGTGTGATTATCCCGTCTCAGCCGAATTTCCTGTCAACCAAAGGTCTTAACCTGCTTCTGCGCTCCATTTCAAAGATCAAGCGGCAGATCAACCCGAGATTAAAGATTGACGGCATTTTGCTGACGATGGTGGATAACCGCACCAACAACGCCAAGGCGATTATTTCCTCGCTTCGTTCCACCGTGGGAGAGAACATCCGCGTGTTCCGTTCCGAAATTCCTTTTTCGGTAAGAGCTGCGGAGTGCAGTCTTTCCGGAGAAAGCATCTTCTCTCACGACAGGAACGGCAAGGTCGCAGCAGCGTATGAGGCTCTGACGAAGGAGGTGACAGAGATTGAAGAGCGTGCAAAAAATCGATCTGGGCTTGACCGGGTACGATGAGCTTTTCATGAATGACGCGGAGCGAAAGGAAAATAAACTCCCGCGCATTTATGACATTCCCCTCTCGGAGATCGACGATTTTCCGGACCACCCCTTCAAGGTGAAGCTGGACGAGGACATGGATCAGCTTGTCCAGAGCATCAAGGAGCGCGGGATCATCACCCCTGTCACCCTCCGACCGAAGGAAGATGGTCGGTACGAGATCGTATCGGGGCATCGCAGAAGGAAGGCCTGCGAGCTTGCCGGGTTTGATACCGTGAAGGCCGAGGTACGGGAGATGACCCGTGATGAGACCATCATTCTAATGGTGGAATCGAACCTGCAGCGCTCTGTGATACTGCCGAGTGAAAAAGCTTTTTCGTACAAGATGAGGCTGGAAGCTATGAACCGACAGGGACAGCGTACAGATTTAACTTCTGTGCCAGTGGCACAGAAGTCCACATCAAGAGAGTTGTTAGGGAAAGAAGTAGGTGAAAGTCAAGATCAGGTGCGACGCTATATCCGCCTCACGGAGCTCATTCCGGAGCTTCTGGATTTGGTTGACGAGGGGCGCATTGCGTTCAGACCGGCGGTGGAGCTTTCGTACCTGCAAAAAGAGGAACAGGGTGCGCTGCTGGAGCAAATCTCTTACGCAGATGCCACGCCGTCCCTTGCCCAAGCCATTAAGCTGAAGCGGTTCTCTCAGGACGGAAAGCTGAATAACGAGGTCATTGAGTCGATCATGAGCGAGGAAAAGCCGAACCAGCGGGGGAAAATCAACATCAAGTACGCTGAGGCTCGAAGGTTTATCCCTGCCAGCGTTCCTTACGAAAAAACCGGTGAGTATATTCTAAAAGCGCTGGAATATTATCACCGGTATCAGGAAAGGCAGAAAAGTCGGAATGACGCAAGATAGGTTCTTCGCCAAGGGGGCAGTCTACCCTTTTGACGCTGCGTCAGCGCCGTTCCTCCCTTTCACACTCTCCCCCTCATTTACCGGCAATACCAGCTCAAAGAGAAAATAGAGAAGCGACACAATTGAAGAAGACCAGGTGCATTCGTACAATATGAGAAAAAACAGTCATTGGAGGTCATCCCATGAAAAAGAATCTCATGTTGTGTGCGCTCCTACTTGCCGTATTGCTTTCCGGATGCGCCGCAGAACCCCTGCAAGGGCAAACAGCAGCAAACACCACGGAGGCTCCCACACCGCAGGAAGAGTCGCCTATTTTCTTTGAGTCGGCATAAGCATAAACAAATCAATACGCCGAAATGAGCATCGTGGAAGCACGGTGCTTTTTTCATGCCTTGAAGGAGGACAGAACGAATGAAGAAGATTCTCAAAAGAGGAATGTCGGGGCTGCTTGCAGTCCTCATGGCATTCACCGTGCTTGCGGGCTTTGGCACGACAACGGCTTTCGCCGCAAGCGAAACGGCGGAGTCCTATATGATTTCCTTCCCCCGTGACGGGGACGCTGCTCAGATTTACTCCGAGGACGCATGGGGGCACTCCGCGAAAAACTATATGAACGGCTGGGCAACAGGCTCCAGCGACTATACTACCCTGCACTGCATGGATTCCTTTGATGGGAAGGTGTGCTACTGCATCGAGCCCGGCCTTTCCCGAAATGTCGGCGATACCTATCACGGCTTCGGTGAGGATTTCTGGGATAACTATCCCAGCCAGTACAACAACACCATCGAGCCGGACGACATTAAGCTGCTGCTGGGCCGTATCATGCAGTATGGCTATCAGGGCAACCTTTCCACCTCGTGGAGATCGCAGAACGATTCCGACGCGGATAAGCTGGCCCACGCATTCGCTACCCAGCTGCTCGTTTGGGAAACGGTTGTGGGCGAGCGCGATGCGGACTTTGACCATGTGAGCACCGGCGGCTATGACGCGATCCTGTCGCTGGTTTCTCCCAATCACCCACTGTATAGCCGAATCATGGACTATTACGACAGCATCGAGTACAGCGTGCAGAGCCACGCCGTTTGCCCCAGCTTTATGAGCAGAAGCAGCGGCGGCGCAAAGACCATTGAGCTTGCGTGGGATGGCAGTCAGTACATTGCCGAGCTCACGGATACCAACCGCGTGCTGTCACAGTTTACCTTCTCCGCCAGTGAGACAGGCTTCCATTTCAGCGTGTCGGGCAATACGCTCACTATCACCACCGATACGGCTCCCACCGGCAATGTGACGATCTCCGCAAGTCGAAGCGCTTCCCGCTGCGGCGTTCTTGTTTGAACGGACTATAAGTACGGTCCCAACGGCGGCGTTCAGGATACCATCACCTATACGGCCTCCGTCAGCGACCCTGTAAGAGCGTTTCTCAAGCTGAAGGTCAGCTATGGCGGCACTAAAATCATCAAGACCAGCGAGGACGGCAGGGTGGACGGCATTACCTTCACCATCACCGGCGAGGGCGTCAATCAGAGCGTTACCACCGACCGAAACGGTGAAATTCACATCGACAATCTGATGCCCGGCATTTATACCGTCACCGAGCAGAGCTATGACAAGTATGTGCCCCAGGAAAGCCACCGTGTCACCGTGCTTGCCGGGCAGACGGCGACGGTTTCCTTCAACAATGTGCTCCGCCGCGGCGAGCTTACCGTGACCAAGACCTCCGAGGATGGGCTGAATCAGGGCGTGAAGTTCCACCTTTTTGGGACCTCCCTTAGCGGTCTGCCCGTGGATGAATTTGCTGTTACCGATGAAACGGTGTGGCGACTTTCAAGGATGTGCTTATCGGCATCGGCTACACACTGGAGGAGATGGACACCGCCATTCGCTATGTGGTTCCCGACAGCCAGAGTGCCGCAGTGGAATGGAACAGCGCAACCAATAAGAGCTTTTCCAACATCCTCAAGAAATTCAATGTCACCGTCACCAAGAGCGACTGCGAAATCGGAACGGCGCAGGGTGATGCTTCTCTTGCCGGTGCCGCCTACGGCATCTATAAGGGCGATCAGCTTGTGGATACCTACTACACCGACGAGAACGGCCAGTTCACCACCGGCTATTATGTCTGCGGTGACGACTGGACGATTCGTGAGATCAGTCCCTCCGAGGGCTATCTTCTGGACAGCACCGTTTATCCTGTCGGCGCAGAGGCAGTCAATTACACCGTTGAGCTGAACGCTGCGCCTGCTGTGGCTGTTGCCGAGCAGGTGCAGAAGGGCAATATCGCCATCATCAAGCACTCGGATAACGGTGATACGCAGATCGAAACTCCCGAAGAGGGCGCAGTGTTCGCCGTCTATCTGAAAGCCGCAGGCAGCTATGAGACGGTAAAGGATACGGAGCGGGACTCTCTGACCTGCGATGAAAACGGCTTTGCCCAGAGCAAGGACCTGCCCTACGGCGTGTATACCGTGCATCAGGTCTCCGGCTGGGAGGGCCGTGAGCTGATGAGCGACTTTGATGTGTTTATTGCTAAGAACGGCGAGACCTACCGCTACCTCATCAACAACGCCAACTTCGAGTCCTTCATTAAGGTCATCAAGGTGGACGCAGAAACCGGCAATGCCATTCCCTATGCGGGAGCAGGTTTCCAAATCTTTCGTCCGGATGGCTCCAAGGTGGAAATGACCTTTACCTATCCGGAGGTCACCACCATCGATACCTTCTACACCAATGACGCCGGCATGCTCATCACGCCGGAGAAGCTGGAGTTTGGCAAGGGCTACTCCCTCAAGGAGGTCTCCGCTCCTTACGGCTATGTGCTCAGTCATGAGGCGGTCAAGTTCGATGTGAGCGAAGAGAATTCCACCGAGGAAAGCGGCGTGACGGTCGTTGCGGTGAAGCTGGGCAACTACGCGCAGAAGGGCATCATCAAGATTTCCAAAACCGGTGAGGTGTTTGCCTCTGTTGCGGCGGCGGACGGGGTCTATCAGCCGGTCTATACGGTGCAGGGACTTGCGGGAGCAACCTATGAGATCAAGGCAACGGAGGACATCTACACTCCGGACGGTACGCTGCGCTGCAGCGCCGGCGAGGTGGTAGATACGATGACTACCGGCGCAGATGACACGGTGGAAAGCAAACCGCTGTATCTGGGCAAATATGAAATCACCGAGATGAAAGCTCCCGATGGCATGGTCATTAACAAGGACGCCCATACCGCAGAGCTTGTCTATGCCGGGCAGGAGATTGAGATCACCGAAACCGCTGCCAGCTTCTGCAATGACAGACAGAAGGCGCGGATTTCTCTTTCCAAGGTGCTGGAGCAGAACAAGCAGTTCGGTATCGGTATGAATAACGAGCTTTCCGCTGTGACCTTCGGCTTCTATGCCGCCGAGGAGCTTACCGCAGCAGACGGCTCTGTCATTCCTGTGGACGATCTCATCGAGATCATGTCCCTTGATGAAAACGGAAAGGCTGTGCTCAGGAGCGATGTTCCCTTCGGCAGCTACTATGTCAAGGAAATCAGCACTGACAGCCACTGCATCCTCTCCGATGAGAAGTATCCTGTGATCTTTGCCTATGCCGGTCAGGAAATTCCCGTGGTAGAGCTTGCCGTCAATGACGGAAAGAGCATTACCAACGAGATGATCTACGGAGAGATCCACGACATGAAGAAGGATGAGGACGGCAAGGCGCTGGCCGGAGCTACCATCGGGCTGTTCCTCACAGACGGCACCGAGCCTATCCTGACCACCGTTTCCGCAGAGAACGGCAGATTTTCCTTCACGGGTATTCCCTATGGCGAGTATGTGGTTCGTGAAATCGCCGCACCGGAAGGCTATGTGATGGATGAGACGCCTTATACCGTGAAGGTAGATCAGAACGGCGCTGTGGTCGAGATTGAGATCACCAACAAGCTCATTCGCGGCAGCGTTCAGCTGACCAAGGTGGATAAAAGCTATCCCGATCATCACCTGAGTGGCGCAGTCTTTGAGGTATACCGTGACGGAAAGCTCGTGGGCCAGATGGAGGAGCTGTCCGACGGCGTCTACAAGCTGGATGATTTGCCCTAAGGGTTTTCCTGCCCCTTTAATTTCAATCCATGCTCCCCGCACGGGGAGCGACTCTTGCAAGTCGGTAAACGCATGATGGAATTCGATTTCAATCCACGCTCCCCACACGGGGAGCGACGGGAAGCGGCTGCCGCCCTGCGACGTGGTGCAGAATTTCAATCCACGCTCCCCGCACGGGGAGCGACGCTGGTCTTCGTCGCCTTGTGCGGCACGCTATCATTTCAATCCACGCTCCCCGCACGGGGAGCGACTAGGCATTGCAACCCGGCAGATGCTCCCCAGCCGGAAATATTTCAACCCACGCTCCCCGCACGGGGAGCGACAGTTGGGGCGGACGTGCTTTTCCATCCAGCGTTCCGCATTTCAATCCACGCTCCCCGCACGGGGAGCGACCACGCAGAGCATCATGAGGGCGCGGGGAGGCATTTCAATCCACGCTCCCCGCACGGGGAGCGACTAAGCAAGTCGCATACGCCACCGACCTGCGTGCATTTCAATCCACGCTCCCCGCACGGGGAGCGACGACACGCTGCCGCGCGAGGTTGTGAGCGTTGAATTTCAATCCACGCTCCCCGCACGGGGAGCGACGACTTAGAGCGCATTGTCAGCGGCATTCCCGAAATTTCAATCCACGCTCCCCGCACGGGGAGCGACCAGCGTAGACCCTGCCACCCTGCCCATGGAAGCGATTTCAATCCACGCTCCCCGCACGGGGAGCGACAATAGCGGGCAAGTGGTTTGATTCGTTTGTAATCAATTTCAATCCACGCTCCCCGCACGGGGAGCGACAGAAGCGAAACGACCTTGTGGCGCGCGGGCTGATATTTCAATCCACGCTCCCCGCACGGGGAGCGACCGTAGTTGAGCCAATCGCGCCGTATGTGCCGTCGGATTTCAATCCACGCTCCCCGCACGGGGAGCGACGGCTTACTATCAAGCGCACAAAGAAGAGCTTCAAATTTCAATCCACGCTCCCCGCACGGGGAGCGACCAGCCTTGCGAATCTTAAAAAGGGAAAACGCTTCGGATTTCAATCCACGCTCCCCGCACGGGGAGCGACAGAAATACTCCGAGATTTTACCAAAGCGGAAGACAAAATTTCAATCCACGCTCCCCGCACGGGGAGCGACGAGATGTGCTGCTGCTATTCAATCCGCTGCAGATTTCAATCCACGCTCCCCGCACGGGGAGCGACGTTTCTGGTTCGTAAACAATTATAGAGTCGGGCTTATTTCAATCCACGCTCCCCGCACGGGGAGCGACCTACATCTGGCAATGTGGGCTGTATGTTGATAATATTTCAATCCACGCTCCCCGCACGGGGAGCGACGGAGCTGCGGCACAATGACGGCGTAACGGAAAGCATGATTTCAATCCACGCTCCCCGCACGGGGAGCGACTTGCATGGTTCCAGACGCCGGAACGGCGCATCCTATTTCAATCCACGCTCCCCGCACGGGGAGCGACAAATCAACCCGGCCACGATGAATGGCTCGCAAGGCATTTCAATCCACGCTCCCCGCACGGGGAGCGACACTTGCGGTAAGCGCAGGAACGCTCGTGTGGATTATTTCAATCCACGCTCCCCGCACGGGGAGCGACTTTTCTTCCAGCAGAATCGTTTTGATTTCGTCCAATTTCAATCCACGCTCCCCGCACGGGGAGCGACCCGCCACGCCGAACGCCATAGTTAGCATGGTCACATTTCAATCCACGCTCCCCGCACGGGGAGCGACACAATCAAGTACCTTTATAACGCACTTGTCCGCATTTCAATCCACGCTCCCCGCACGGGGAGCGACGAGGTTTTCCATGTTAGCCGACACCACCTTCAAGCATTTCAATCCACGCTCCCCGCACGGGGAGCGACAAAACAGCAGCGGCAGCTACACTGCTGGCTTGCATTTCAATCCACGCTCCCCGCACGGGGAGCGACAACAAACGGTTTGGAAACATTCGGACATTCGTCGAAATTTCAATCCACGCTCCCCGCACGGGGAGCGACCGCGGCAGTACATAGCGATTTTGGCGGAGTGCGCATTTCAATCCACGCTCCCCGCACGGGGAGCGACCAATCAGCGACGCGCCGCGCGGGGGCGGGAGTATATTTCAATCCACGCTCCCCGCACGGGGAGCGACTGGACAAAAGCGGTTGTAGATGCTTTTGTGGATATTTCAATCCACGCTCCCCGCACGGGGAGCGACTACAATCGTTCGACCGCAGATGCGGTCGTGGATTATTTCAATCCACGCTCCCCGCACGGGGAGCGACTCTCGCTTATCTTGTAGCACCCTTCGCTGCAATAAAATTTCAATCCACGCTCCCCGCACGGGGAGCGACACTCTTTTCTCCAGCCACTCCGAGATGGCAAGCCATTTCAATCCACGCTCCCCGCACGGGGAGCGACGCTTGCCTTCATCTTCGCCGCCGCGTTGCGGATTTATTTCAATCCACGCTCCCCGCACGGGGAGCGACATCCAGCCGTATATGTTTGGACATCCATATACCAAGATTTCAATCCACGCTCCCCGCACGGGGAGCGACGCGATGTGCGAAGTTATGCCTATGCAACCAGCACCATTTCAATCCACGCTCCCCGCACGGGGAGCGACCTCCCAGATGACGGAAAACGCCTCCGGCATGGAGTTATTTCAATCCACGCTCCCCGCACGGGGAGCGACGGCAACATGAACATTATCGGGGGGGCGCGATGGAATTTCAATCCACGCTCCCCGCACGGGGAGCGACGCAAATCGCCAAAAATGAAGTTGCCCGGAACGAATTTCAATCCACGCTCCCCGCACGGGGAGCGACCGGCGGCGGTGTGCTGCTTGTGTCGCTGGAGATATTTCAATCCACGCTCCCCGCACGGGGAGCGACCTGGATGGTCAATTTTGTCCGCCATAATCTCTGTATTTCAATCCACGCTCCCCGCACGGGGAGCGACTTTTAACCAATCGCCCTTTGCAGTCCATGCGTCATTTCAATCCACGCTCCCCGCACGGGGAGCGACCGGGAATCGCGCGCGGTACTGGTACAGATGTCATTTCAATCCACGCTCCCCGCACGGGGAGCGACGATACTCTTTTTTAGCAGCAAGGCGGCATTCTTCCATTTCAATCCACGCTCCCCGCACGGGGAGCGACTATTTTATATACCAACAGCAATCCAGTCTACTGCATTTCAATCCACGCTCCCCGCACGGGGAGCGACGTCAGCTTCTGGAATAAGTACCTCTGATAGTACTTATTTCAATCCACGCTCCCCGCACGGGGAGCGACGCGCCAGCTTCTGTAATTAGCGGAGAACATAGAAATTTCAATCCACGCTCCCCGCACGGGGAGCGACTTGCTGCCGCTGCTGTTTTGCTCGCGCGTACCTATTTCAATCCACGCTCCCCGCACGGGGAGCGACGCGATGCGCTTTGTTGCGTTGGTGGGGACGTAACGGACATTTCAATCCACGCTCCCCGCACGGGGAGCGACGAACGCCGCGAGCATCTTGTCCCGCTGACGGGTATTTCAATCCACGCTCCCCGCACGGGGAGCGACTGCCATAAGCACATGTGGGACTAATAGTAATATCCACATTTCAATCCACGCTCCCCGCACGGGGAGCGACGCGGTTATCGCGCCAAAGCAACCGCCGCAAGAATATTTCAATCCACGCTCCCCGCACGGGGAGCGACTACGGCGGCGAAACATACTATACGGTGCTTGATCATTTCAATCCACGCTCCCCGCACGGGGAGCGACTGGGACGGCAGAGGAGGAACGCTGATGGAGATGGTATTTCAATCCACGCTCCCCGCACGGGGAGCGACAAACAGTATTCGTCCACGCTGGGCGCTATGCTGAATTTCAATCCACGCTCCCCGCACGGGGAGCGACGGTGGCGTATGCGACTTGCTTGTCGCTCACGCCATATTTCAATCCACGCTCCCCGCACGGGGAGCGACGAGACGACATAGGCGGCATATAGCCACTTATACGATTTCAATCCACGCTCCCCGCACGGGGAGCGACGGCGCGGACGTCCGCCGCGGCGGGCAAGGGCAGCATTTCAATCCACGCTCCCCGCACGGGGAGCGACCATTGACGCAGGCGATACCCCGGAGGATGCAGCGCGATTTCAATCCACGCTCCCCGCACGGGGAGCGACTCCGCCTGGGCGGTCGGCGCGGGGGCGGCGGGCATTTCAATCCACGCTCCCCGCACGGGGAGCGACTGCGCGGGCGTGATGCGCCCACGCGCGCGGTAGTGATTTCAATCCACGCTCCCCGCACGGGGAGCGACGGTCAGCCCCGAAAGCAGATGCACAGAGCGTGCATATTTCAATCCACGCTCCCCGCACGGGGAGCGACGGCGCGCTGCTTTGCGCTGTCCGTAATACAATCAAATTTCAATCCACGCTCCCCGCACGGGGAGCGACGTCGATGATGTATCCCGGCTTTATGTTTGCCTGCATTTCAATCCACGCTCCCCGCACGGGGAGCGACACCATTCCGGCGGACAAGCCTGCGGAACGCCCCGATTTCAATCCACGCTCCCCGCACGGGGAGCGACTCCTCGACCAAGACATCTGCGACGCGCTGGAGGCTATTTCAATCCACGCTCCCCGCACGGGGAGCGACGTTCGGCGACGAAGCGACGGCAAAGGCTGCACAAGAATTTCAATCCACGCTCCCCGCACGGGGAGCGACACGTGGACAAATTGGAGTTCCGCGTCATTCGTGCATTTCAATCCACGCTCCCCGCACGGGGAGCGACAAGGTCGCCCGTGCGTCAATGCTATGTATCTTCTGATTTCAATCCACGCTCCCCGCACGGGGAGCGACATTGTGCTGCTCCTTTCATCGCCTAAAATGATTTCATTTCAATCCACGCTCCCCGCACGGGGAGCGACGGCGGCGCGGGCGCGGTTCGCGGCGGCAAGCGCAGCATTTCAATCCACGCTCCCCGCACGGGGAGCGACATTACACATGAGTTTTGATAACTTTGAAAGCAGTATTTCAATCCACGCTCCCCGCACGGGGAGCGACGCTGACCCGCGCCTGAAAGGTCACGCGCTGGACATTTCAATCCACGCTCCCCGCACGGGGAGCGACTGTGTAATCCTTTCTGCCCGCGGGCGGGCGTCCATTTCAATCCACGCTCCCCGCACGGGGAGCGACGACTATGTTTGTATCATCCCAAACTGTCCAATAATAATTTCAATCCACGCTCCCCGCACGGGGAGCGACACACGTATATAATACCACATTTATTTGCTTTTGTATTTCAATCCACGCTCCCCGCACGGGGAGCGACCCGCTGTCATTTCCTGCCACAAATACAAATGTACATTTCAATCCACGCTCCCCGCACGGGGAGCGACTTTCCGGGATGGTTCTCACCTATCCGCATGGGGCATTTCAATCCACGCTCCCCGCACGGGGAGCGACGTCACAGATACGCTCACGCTTCAGGCGGATGTACATTTCAATCCACGCTCCCCGCACGGGGAGCGACCAGCATGGTCACAAAGGATACAACTGCCGCCCAATTTCAATCCACGCTCCCCGCACGGGGAGCGACGACAGCCCAAAAAATAGGTATCACTCCAACCCTCTGGATTTCAATCCACGCTCCCCGCACGGGGAGCGACACAACGGACGATTGCTATACGCCGCCGAACATTTACATTTCAATCCACGCTCCCCGCACGGGGAGCGACCCACCTTCCAGCGCGGCGACACGGGCTTCCAGCATTTCAATCCACGCTCCCCGCACGGGGAGCGACGTTTCCGGGATGGTTCTCACCTATCCGCATGGGGCATTTCAATCCACGCTCCCCGCACGGGGAGCGACTGCCGCTGTCGGCAAATACCGTGCCAGCATACAATTTCAATCCACGCTCCCCGCACGGGGAGCGACGCTCCAACTTCTGTAATTAGCGGAGAACATAGAAATTTCAATCCACGCTCCCCGCACGGGGAGCGACCTTCTGTTCGAGCAATGCGGTTGCTGCCGTGATATTTCAATCCACGCTCCCCGCACGGGGAGCGACGCGTGAGGATGTAGTGCAGGGTTTTATCGACGACATTTCAATCCACGCTCCCCGCACGGGGAGCGACGCGTACCGCTCAAAGACGATTTCCGTGCAGCCGCAATTTCAATCCACGCTCCCCGCACGGGGAGCGACGGCGGCGCATTGCCGCGTGTCGTGGTGGACATTATTTCAATCCACGCTCCCCGCACGGGGAGCGACACTATATTATACACACGCTTAAAACCAAGTACGATATTTCAATCCACGCTCCCCGCACGGGGAGCGACGCCATCGCATGGAACTCCTGCGTCCCCATGACGATTTCAATCCACGCTCCCCGCACGGGGAGCGACTTCTGGTAAACGAAATAAGGTTTGTCATAAATCATTTCAATCCACGCTCCCCGCACGGGGAGCGACAAGTGCCATCATATCAGTCTGGTGCATAAACATGATTTCAATCCACGCTCCCCGCACGGGGAGCGACGTTAGCCATTGTTTACACCTCCATTGTTCGGGCATTTCAATCCACGCTCCCCGCACGGGGAGCGACGGCAATCGGCGGAAAACTGCTCCAAGTCCAGACGATTTCAATCCACGCTCCCCGCACGGGGAGCGACGCAAAGGCGGCGTTCCGCAAGCTCTGGAAGCTGTACATTTCAATCCACGCTCCCCGCACGGGGAGCGACCGCAACGTTGCTTGCGCGCGAATAGGCTTCTGCTTATTTCAATCCACGCTCCCCGCACGGGGAGCGACAATTTAGAGTCTTTGGCAAACGTGTCGTGATAGAATTTCAATCCACGCTCCCCGCACGGGGAGCGACGTGCGGCGAAATCTTCGGGGCATTCTGCGTAAAGCAATTTCAATCCACGCTCCCCGCACGGGGAGCGACTGAAAATGCCGCTGGCTGGTACAGGTGGCAGCCCATTTCAATCCACGCTCCCCGCACGGGGAGCGACCGTGCAATGCACAAAACCATTTGCGCGGGTTCGCATTTCAATCCACGCTCCCCGCACGGGGAGCGACCCAATCCAAGGTTTCCGGCGGAATCAACAGCTTGATTTCAATCCACGCTCCCCGCACGGGGAGCGACTTCGGCGGCGGACACCCCAGCGCCGACCACCCCGATTTCAATCCACGCTCCCCGCACGGGGAGCGACGCTACGTCCTTGCCGTGCGCGGCGAGGAAAAAGATTTCAATCCACGCTCCCCGCACGGGGAGCGACGCTCCTTGGCGACGATGTGAGCTATGCAGACCTATTTCAATCCACGCTCCCCGCACGGGGAGCGACACTTATTCCAGAAGCTGACAAGTCAATTTAAATGATTTCAATCCACGCTCCCCGCACGGGGAGCGACATGTGAACGTCGTTACCCGATTGACCATGACACATTTCAATCCACGCTCCCCGCACGGGGAGCGACGAATTTCCCGCTAATCTATCGGCGCAAGATTTTGTATTTCAATCCACGCTCCCCGCACGGGGAGCGACGTTGTAAACGGTTTTGATGCAGAGACGGGCAGTCTTTATTTCAATCCACGCTCCCCGCACGGGGAGCGACTTGAAGAAGTCGGGTGCTGAATTTGACTATTCCAATTTCAATCCACGCTCCCCGCACGGGGAGCGACGTACCGGATTCTACCGCCCTCAATGTAGTACCGATTTCAATCCACGCTCCCCGCACGGGGAGCGACATTGACAAATTCAACGTCACCTGCCAACTTCAGATTTCAATCCACGCTCCCCGCACGGGGAGCGACGCACTGCGAATCAATCCCGCCTATAATTGGAGCTGATTTCAATCCACGCTCCCCGCACGGGGAGCGACCCGCTGTCAAGACTATTAGGTGTTGTTATTTGGAATTTCAATCCACGCTCCCCGCACGGGGAGCGACAAGTGGCTGACATTCATTTCCTGCAAAAATTTTGATTTCAATCCACGCTCCCCGCACGGGGAGCGACGGTATCCTTGGACGTCACTAACGGAAGCAGAGATTATTTCAATCCACGCTCCCCGCACGGGGAGCGACGACTTAATGGATAAGCGCTTCAAAGCGGCAAAGAAATTTCAATCCACGCTCCCCGCACGGGGAGCGACAGCGCAGCCCAAATATATACCTCGTTCGCGTCGAGATTTCAATCCACGCTCCCCGCACGGGGAGCGACGACATGGGGAGCAAAAAAATATGCGTCACAGGATGATTTCAATCCACGCTCCCCGCACGGGGAGCGACGGCAACGCCGACGAAATGACGGCGGCAAGCAGGATTTCAATCCACGCTCCCCGCACGGGGAGCGACGGCAACGCCGACGAAATGACGGCGGCAAGCAGGATTTCAATCCACGCTCCCCGCACGGGGAGCGACCGCCATCGTCTGGAACTCCTGCGTCCCCATGGCGATTTCAATCCACGCTCCCCGCACGGGGAGCGACCGGCACGAGCAGTTCGGCGGCGACTGACTGGACATTTCAATCCACGCTCCCCGCACGGGGAGCGACCTGCTGGGAGCATACAACACATTTTACACCGCACGATTTCAATCCACGCTCCCCGCACGGGGAGCGACTCGCTTCTACAGCAAAACGGTCGTACAGGTCGCCATTTCAATCCACGCTCCCCGCACGGGGAGCGACTTCCCAATGAAGCCATTCAAAAAATGCCCTGACGATTTCAATCCACGCTCCCCGCACGGGGAGCGACACGTAGGTTTTAACCTTCAGGTTACGCAGATTAGATTTCAATCCACGCTCCCCGCACGGGGAGCGACACGTGGCTGGTTCACAGAAGAAAACTTTACATATATTTCAATCCACGCTCCCCGCACGGGGAGCGACGCTTAAAGGTATTGAAGGTAGCGAATATGAATACATATTTCAATCCACGCTCCCCGCACGGGGAGCGACTAATGTTGAGGGGCACGAACTCCTCATAACCCGATTTCAATCCACGCTCCCCGCACGGGGAGCGACGACAACGGACTGTTTGTCGATGACGACATCGCGATTTCAATCCACGCTCCCCGCACGGGGAGCGACGCTGTCAATCTGCCCGGTTTGCAACGCAGTGATATTTCAATCCACGCTCCCCGCACGGGGAGCGACCGCCATCCAGAAGGACAAAGCATTCTGCATCGACATTTCAATCCACGCTCCCCGCACGGGGAGCGACAATTTCGCTTGATTCCTGCCTGATTTTCGACCCATTTCAATCCACGCTCCCCGCACGGGGAGCGACCCAGTCCGATGTTGCTGCTCGCGTCAACCGCCTATTTCAATCCACGCTCCCCGCACGGGGAGCGACGCTTTGCAGGATGCATTAAACGCAAGGCTTGGCGATTTCAATCCACGCTCCCCGCACGGGGAGCGACGCTGTAAATTTATAAAATCAGAATCAATAACTTATATTTCAATCCACGCTCCCCGCACGGGGAGCGACGTCAGCTTTATATCACTTAATAAGACCAACTTTCATTTCAATCCACGCTCCCCGCACGGGGAGCGACACGACATTGTAAAAGTGCCGCATTGCAGCCTTTATATTTCAATCCACGCTCCCCGCACGGGGAGCGACCAACAGCAATTGATAATCTGCTTAAATGATAGGGAATTTCAATCCACGCTCCCCGCACGGGGAGCGACAAGCGGATTGATGCCGCGTTCTTCTGCGTCACCGTATTTCAATCCACGCTCCCCGCACGGGGAGCGACCCATTCTTGCTTTGCGTTCAGCGTCGCCTCTTCCAATTTCAATCCACGCTCCCCGCACGGGGAGCGACGGGCGACGCAGGACGCAATCAGACGGCTAAACGCAGAATTTCAATCCACGCTCCCCGCACGGGGAGCGACGGAAGCGCCCCACAACCGCGTAACAAGCAGAGGATTTCAATCCACGCTCCCCGCACGGGGAGCGACTGCATCTCTTCTTTCGCTTCTTCGACTTCTTCCCAAATTTCAATCCACGCTCCCCGCACGGGGAGCGACTTCATCAATAAGGAGTAATAATTATGGAAAAATTATTTCAATCCACGCTCCCCGCACGGGGAGCGACACATCTCCAATGGCACAGAGCCGGTGAAGTCTGATTTCAATCCACGCTCCCCGCACGGGGAGCGACGCCACCTGCTTTGGCAAACAGTTCGTTTCCTTCCATTTCAATCCACGCTCCCCGCACGGGGAGCGACCCGTACCGGATTCTACCGCCCTCAATGTAGTACCGATTTCAATCCACGCTCCCCGCACGGGGAGCGACCGCTAATTTCCTTCAGCCGTTTCAGGTCTTCGGGATTTCAATCCACGCTCCCCGCACGGGGAGCGACGATGCTCCGTTGGCTGGTTTTTAACGCAGCTCATATTTCAATCCACGCTCCCCGCACGGGGAGCGACGACTACCGTCAGCGTTACTGATGGCGCTGGCGCAATTTCAATCCACGCTCCCCGCACGGGGAGCGACCTGGCACGGTATTTGCCGACAGCGGCAGCACGGTATTTCAATCCACGCTCCCCGCACGGGGAGCGACGAAGCCGAGAAGTCCATTTCGGAAACTGCAACCATTTCAATCCACGCTCCCCGCACGGGGAGCGACTGGGCTTGCGATGCAGGATGCAATCGTGGCGCAGATTTCAATCCACGCTCCCCGCACGGGGAGCGACAAATCCGCTATTGATGCTATTTCCGGATTCACCTGCATTTCAATCCACGCTCCCCGCACGGGGAGCGACTTGGAGCATGAGTTACACAACGGCAACGCCGAGTAATTTCAATCCACGCTCCCCGCACGGGGAGCGACCTGCGGTCGCGGAGGGCAAGGATAAACCGAAGGAATTTCAATCCACGCTCCCCGCACGGGGAGCGACTTTCCGCTTGCTTATCCCAGACGGAGACGCGGAAATTTCAATCCACGCTCCCCGCACGGGGAGCGACGCCACGGGTATGCATCCGTTTTTATCCATGCGCATTTCAATCCACGCTCCCCGCACGGGGAGCGACAATTGAGCAAGATGCACGTCGTAGTGACGGAAGTCATTTCAATCCACGCTCCCCGCACGGGGAGCGACGCCTTTCCGACTTGCCTGTGATTTCCGGCAGGGAATTTCAATCCACGCTCCCCGCACGGGGAGCGACTTGAAGGCTTTCGCTTCCGGCTTGCGAGAGCCGAATTTCAATCCACGCTCCCCGCACGGGGAGCGACGCTGTTTGGTGGTAACTATTCGTAAAACCGTAGTTTCACATTTCAATCCACGCTCCCCGCACGGGGAGCGACGCGGCGCTGCCGCAAAGCATCAGCGTCAAGCATTCATTTCAATCCACGCTCCCCGCACGGGGAGCGACACAACTGATGGGCGTTGTTGTGCTGGTGCTGGGTATTTCAATCCACGCTCCCCGCACGGGGAGCGACGCGGCGGACTACCGCGCCAACACCGCCGATGATAAATTTCAATCCACGCTCCCCGCACGGGGAGCGACGCGCGCGCGCGTATACGCGCGTACTTTCATAACATTTCAATCCACGCTCCCCGCACGGGGAGCGACACTATACCATAGCTGTTTGGTGGTAACTATTCGTAATTTCAATCCACGCTCCCCGCACGGGGAGCGACCGGCGGTACGCTGCTGCTGGTTGCGAGATGATAGAGATTTCAATCCACGCTCCCCGCACGGGGAGCGACAGAGCTGGAACGTTCCAACCTGTGACAAATTCCCCATTTCAATCCACGCTCCCCGCACGGGGAGCGACGGTATGCCGCCAACGAAAATGGTGCGTTATTGCTGTATTTCAATCCACGCTCCCCGCACGGGGAGCGACGCGGAGATGGAGAGGGAGGCGGAAAAGGAAGATATTTCAATCCACGCTCCCCGCACGGGGAGCGACGACTTTGAGCCCTGAGATACTGGACAGCCACAAAACGATTTCAATCCACGCTCCCCGCACGGGGAGCGACTTTCAGCGCGCCTTCAATCGTGTTTAGACGTGCTTATTTCAATCCACGCTCCCCGCACGGGGAGCGACGTTAGTAAATGTCAAATGTTGATAAATCCGATAATTTCAATCCACGCTCCCCGCACGGGGAGCGACTCCATTAAGTCGATAAGCGCTTTCATTTCCTTGCATTTCAATCCACGCTCCCCGCACGGGGAGCGACAGCGCTGTGTTTTTGGTATGGCAAGTGGAGGGTATTTCAATCCACGCTCCCCGCACGGGGAGCGACCTGCCAATGCCGCTGCCCTGCCCAGTTGCATTTGCATTTCAATCCACGCTCCCCGCACGGGGAGCGACGACATTGTGGAGTGGGGCGGAGCTGATGAGCTGATTTCAATCCACGCTCCCCGCACGGGGAGCGACGTATGTGGATAACGTGTACTATATCACATATGGCAATTTCAATCCACGCTCCCCGCACGGGGAGCGACATGAAACGGTGGGACTACTGGGAGAGACAGGCAGAATTTCAATCCACGCTCCCCGCACGGGGAGCGACTCGGAGTAAGAGCAATCGCAGCTATACGTCATGATTTCAATCCACGCTCCCCGCACGGGGAGCGACACCGTTTCACGGCATCGAACAAGTCAGAATGTATATTTCAATCCACGCTCCCCGCACGGGGAGCGACTGCTTGTCACAGCGTCAAGAGTAGGCGGCTTTTCTGATTTCAATCCACGCTCCCCGCACGGGGAGCGACGCGCTTTTTCTCCATTGCCGCACGTCGCTGTTCCCATTTCAATCCACGCTCCCCGCACGGGGAGCGACCTCCAGCAGAATAGCCTTGATTTCCTGCAAGGCATTTCAATCCACGCTCCCCGCACGGGGAGCGACCGGGCAGGTCGTGCCGTGCGGATAGGCGCGGATGATTTCAATCCACGCTCCCCGCACGGGGAGCGACGGGATGCCCGCCGACGATGACAACACCGTCAGACATTTCAATCCACGCTCCCCGCACGGGGAGCGACTTGAGCGATACGCACCCATTTGCAGCAGTTCCAATTTCAATCCACGCTCCCCGCACGGGGAGCGACTTAAGATTTTTCGCAAGTTTTTTGCGTTCTTTCCATTTCAATCCACGCTCCCCGCACGGGGAGCGACCGCGTTTTCTCTGGCGGTTGCCGCGCTGGTTGCGGATTTCAATCCACGCTCCCCGCACGGGGAGCGACGCGGTGCAGTTTGACGCGGGTTGTTTTGTTTATATTTCAATCCACGCTCCCCGCACGGGGAGCGACCGCTGCCGCGCTCTCGTCCTCCTGCATGATGTACGATTTCAATCCACGCTCCCCGCACGGGGAGCGACCGAGCAGCAGCGCCTGGAAGTTCGCCGCCGCCAATTTCAATCCACGCTCCCCGCACGGGGAGCGACTTGCTTCGTGCGGCTGATACGCTCCTGAACGCGCTATTTCAATCCACGCTCCCCGCACGGGGAGCGACTTTCCGGGTTGACGGCTTCGTTGGCGTGGCAGAAATTTCAATCCACGCTCCCCGCACGGGGAGCGACGACGGTAGGCGCCATCCGGCGGTCACCCTTGGTATTTCAATCCACGCTCCCCGCACGGGGAGCGACAAGATGATTCAGCAGCAGCGTGAGTGGCGGGCAATTTCAATCCACGCTCCCCGCACGGGGAGCGACGGACAAGCTGGGGCAGCCGACGCGGCTGGACATCCTATTTCAATCCACGCTCCCCGCACGGGGAGCGACTATCGAGAAGACGGATGACGCTTTGGCGCTGCTGATTTCAATCCACGCTCCCCGCACGGGGAGCGACGTGTCCTCGCCGACCGTCGCCGTGACCATCAGGCGATTTCAATCCACGCTCCCCGCACGGGGAGCGACTGAACACTACTTCATCACGCAGAGCGACGGCACATTTCAATCCACGCTCCCCGCACGGGGAGCGACTGTCACTAAAAACGATTGATTTAACTGGAGGAATTATTTCAATCCACGCTCCCCGCACGGGGAGCGACGCTTCCACCGCGTCTTCGCCGCCCATGTTGGCAACCATTTCAATCCACGCTCCCCGCACGGGGAGCGACGCAGACTGTCAACAAATAAACGCGGTTAATTAATCATTTCAATCCACGCTCCCCGCACGGGGAGCGACGCCGCGCCCGCCGCCAGCGTCACCGCGCCATTCTTATTTCAATCCACGCTCCCCGCACGGGGAGCGACAATCATCAGGTGGTGAGTAAATGCCAAAGGAGCAGATTTCAATCCACGCTCCCCGCACGGGGAGCGACGCGTGTGAAAATCGGTGCGACTGTAAATGTACTGATTTCAATCCACGCTCCCCGCACGGGGAGCGACTACATCACAAGCGCTTCCGGCAAGTCGCCAAAAATATTTCAATCCACGCTCCCCGCACGGGGAGCGACGGAAGGGCGCAAGAAGAAGGGGGTAACGCAGGATATTTCAATCCACGCTCCCCGCACGGGGAGCGACGAGACGATTCGTTTTCTGCAATCTGCTCCGGGCATTTCAATCCACGCTCCCCGCACGGGGAGCGACGCTGGCGACTTTTCTTCCGGATACAAGAATCTGGAAATTTCAATCCACGCTCCCCGCACGGGGAGCGACTTGCGCTGGCAATGTGGTGCGTCCTCAATCACGGATTTCAATCCACGCTCCCCGCACGGGGAGCGACCATATCGAGGACGCGTTCACACTGGTTGCACCGCCGATTTCAATCCACGCTCCCCGCACGGGGAGCGACCCCCTGCACCCAAATCAGTCCGTTGCTCGACGGATTTCAATCCACGCTCCCCGCACGGGGAGCGACTGTAACCCGTCCGACAAAGTGCACACGATGTGAAATTTCAATCCACGCTCCCCGCACGGGGAGCGACGTGCGATGCGGGAAAGAGTATATTGTCTTTGGCGGATTTCAATCCACGCTCCCCGCACGGGGAGCGACTCCAGCGTCCGTGAAGTTCGTCCGTTAAATCACGATTTCAATCCACGCTCCCCGCACGGGGAGCGACGAGGGCATGACGGACGCGGCGGCAGTCGCGGAGGATTTCAATCCACGCTCCCCGCACGGGGAGCGACCACGTCTGCATCGCAGAGAGTGCAGGCTGCTTCTTATTTCAATCCACGCTCCCCGCACGGGGAGCGACGCAACGTACTTCGCCATGCAGATAGCCAGCGACGTATTTCAATCCACGCTCCCCGCACGGGGAGCGACCCCTCCTGACACTATTATTATAGCACAAGGTATATACATTTCAATCCACGCTCCCCGCACGGGGAGCGACAGCCATGATTTTCTCCTTTCAGCGGCAGGGCGCATTTCAATCCACGCTCCCCGCACGGGGAGCGACTAGTTGATTGTTTTGTACTTGTCAATGAGGTTGTCATTTCAATCCACGCTCCCCGCACGGGGAGCGACGACATCAATGCCAGCGCCATCGTACATGAGCGCATTTCAATCCACGCTCCCCGCACGGGGAGCGACGCGGTGCGGATGGTGCGGGTTGCTTCGCCCTCAAATTTCAATCCACGCTCCCCGCACGGGGAGCGACGTTATTCTGACGAGTGGGAAAAGTACACGCTGTGCATTTCAATCCACGCTCCCCGCACGGGGAGCGACGTTATTCTGACGAGTGGGAAAAGTACACGCTGTGCATTTCAATCCACGCTCCCCGCACGGGGAGCGACGTGGTCGTAATGTCAAGGGGTTTTCCAGCGCCCATTTCAATCCACGCTCCCCGCACGGGGAGCGACATATTGCTCTGTTTCCTTTAATGTCCCCCAATAGATTTCAATCCACGCTCCCCGCACGGGGAGCGACTAACCGTATACTTGTTCTTTTGTTGTGCCGCTGATTTCAATCCACGCTCCCCGCACGGGGAGCGACGTTGTGGGGAATGACAACTATCTTTTTATTATAGATTTCAATCCACGCTCCCCGCACGGGGAGCGACGTGCGTCTTCTCGATTTTGTTATTCATGTTTGTCATTTCAATCCACGCTCCCCGCACGGGGAGCGACAATGCCTGTGCTGTATTCGTCGCCGCCATTGCTTATTTCAATCCACGCTCCCCGCACGGGGAGCGACGGTCGCGAACCCACTTTTGCCGCCTATGAATCTGATTTCAATCCACGCTCCCCGCACGGGGAGCGACCATATCACTAAGTGTAAATACATCATCTTCCCACAATTTCAATCCACGCTCCCCGCACGGGGAGCGACGTTGCGGTTATTCTTACTCCGAATCTGCGTAACCTATTTCAATCCACGCTCCCCGCACGGGGAGCGACTGAGAACACCCATTCGCCCGGCTTAATGGAGCCATTTCAATCCACGCTCCCCGCACGGGGAGCGACAGCGCCCCCTGCGCTGTCGGGGATGAAAGTAGTGCTATTTCAATCCACGCTCCCCGCACGGGGAGCGACGCGGCAAACGCCGAATTGTCTGTTAAGGGGCAATTTCAATCCACGCTCCCCGCACGGGGAGCGACGGGCTGATTCAAGGCGTTGCAACAGGAGATTTTTCATTTCAATCCACGCTCCCCGCACGGGGAGCGACGGTTTATCATATATGGAATAGTACCAATATTCTGATTTCAATCCACGCTCCCCGCACGGGGAGCGACATATCGCAGACCGTATTCTTTCCAACATGAGGCATTTCAATCCACGCTCCCCGCACGGGGAGCGACGGTCTAACGATATGTGGCGGAACGCTGTTGATGATATTTCAATCCACGCTCCCCGCACGGGGAGCGACCGGCGGCAAATTGCTCCAAGTGCAGACGGAGGGAATTTCAATCCACGCTCCCCGCACGGGGAGCGACCATGAAGAGAACCTCGACTGGGCTTATAAGTCCATATTTCAATCCACGCTCCCCGCACGGGGAGCGACCTTATTCCAGAAGCTGACAAGTCAATTCAAATGGATTTCAATCCACGCTCCCCGCACGGGGAGCGACACTTCGTACCTGTCAAATGGATTTTTTATTGAAATTTCAATCCACGCTCCCCGCACGGGGAGCGACCCGACCCAAACGACATTTACACGCTGGAAGAGGCATTTCAATCCACGCTCCCCGCACGGGGAGCGACATTGCGTTTCTCCTTTCCTCACGCAACCCGCGTGAATTTCAATCCACGCTCCCCGCACGGGGAGCGACAAAACAGCTCAAGAATATCGCGCGGGCGCTGCATTTCAATCCACGCTCCCCGCACGGGGAGCGACATGGCGATTTGCTGTGCCTCGCAGGCGCGCGGATTTCAATCCACGCTCCCCGCACGGGGAGCGACCTAACGTCGCGGAAAATCCTTCTTGGTTTATCCAATTTCAATCCACGCTCCCCGCACGGGGAGCGACCGTCACAGCGCTGGAAGGTGGTGTCGGCTAACATGATTTCAATCCACGCTCCCCGCACGGGGAGCGACTAAATGTAGAGCCCGTGTTGCCGGAAGGCGTACACATTTCAATCCACGCTCCCCGCACGGGGAGCGACAGCGATGTCAAAACATACACCTCTTTCGCGTCGAGATTTCAATCCACGCTCCCCGCACGGGGAGCGACGGCGGCGGCAGCAGCTTGCCTATCATGGACTTTGTATTTCAATCCACGCTCCCCGCACGGGGAGCGACGGATGGCGATAATCTGGGAAAACATCGCATTGGCTATTTCAATCCACGCTCCCCGCACGGGGAGCGACATCCTGCACACGTCCACGATTTGACGGGTGAAGCATTTCAATCCACGCTCCCCGCACGGGGAGCGACGTGATGCCGAATGGCAATTGGAACTGTTTCCCTGCAAATTTCAATCCACGCTCCCCGCACGGGGAGCGACATGCCCTTGCGGAGCATCATATTTCTTCATAGTCATTTCAATCCACGCTCCCCGCACGGGGAGCGACTAAGGCTCGTCATCCTTGGGTCTTTGCTTATATAGATTTCAATCCACGCTCCCCGCACGGGGAGCGACGGGAAAACATCGCATTGGCTGAACGCGCATTCGGGATTTCAATCCACGCTCCCCGCACGGGGAGCGACCACACGCTGAAAACCAAGTACGACGAGGCGCAGATTTCAATCCACGCTCCCCGCACGGGGAGCGACTAGACGAGGAAGAGCAGACGCGCATCATAAAGCCATTTCAATCCACGCTCCCCGCACGGGGAGCGACGTGATTACGCAAACGATATTGCGTTCCAGATAATGATTTCAATCCACGCTCCCCGCACGGGGAGCGACGTATGTTTTGCGGTCAACCGCGCGGAGAAGTCCGCATTTCAATCCACGCTCCCCGCACGGGGAGCGACTGTGTCGCCCGCTGAAAGGAGCATCCACATGGAATTTCAATCCACGCTCCCCGCACGGGGAGCGACGCGAACGTGATGTGACCATTTGCGCGACCTCACGATTTCAATCCACGCTCCCCGCACGGGGAGCGACGCACCTTTTTCGCGGCGGGGATGGGGTCGGCGGCGAATTTCAATCCACGCTCCCCGCACGGGGAGCGACGACATTACGACCACAATATGATATAATGCGGGCGTATTTCAATCCACGCTCCCCGCACGGGGAGCGACTGCGCAAAGTAACAATTCTGTCGATCAGAATCATAGGCTTTGCACAAAAAGTATACCACAAAACAGTCCTTTTGAGAATCAGCTTAGCCGAAAATGCGGTAATTTTGCCGAAAAGACCGCGAAATCCGGTGCGAACCTCCCTGCAAAAGGCTGGAGGCTTGCGCTTCGCACGGGCGATTCGCGCGGCGCGCCCTTACAGCATCAGCAGCCCTTCCGGGGCGTAGCTCGTCTTCACGCCAATGTGCTCAATCCGGCTTTCGTAGTGATTGCCGAGGTTGTAAAAGCGCAAACTGTCCTTTTCCGGGTCAATCAGCTGCCGAAGTTCCGCCTGAAGCAGCTTGTACTGTGCGGCATCCAAAGAACACTCAAATACGGAATTCTGCACGCGCTGACCGTGGACAACGCAGCGCTTGGCCACTTGCCGCAATCGGCGTTTGCCGTCTGCATCGACGGTGGAAACATCGTAGGTGATTAGAACCAGCATCGGGAACGCCTCGCTTTCGGGTTATTTCCAGAGGAATGGGGGATAACCGTCTGTGTCGCCGCGGAGGGTGCGCGCAAGCAGCAGCGCCTGTACATAGGGAACAAGCCCCCACATGATTTTTTCTTTCAGGAACGGGTGGGTGATTTCTTCGCGTTTGCGGTTTTGCCACGCGGTCAAGAACTGCTTGCGCCCGGCATCGTTCAGGAAGACGGCGCCGCTTTCCTGCCGGTCGAAGTGCTTGTCCTGCAGCACACGGTTGTTCACCAGCGTGATGCAGAGGCGATCTGCCATCGGGGCGCGCAGTTCTTCCATCAGGTCAAGAGCGAGCGACGTGCGCCCCGGACGGTCGCGGTGCATGAAGCCGACGTAGGCATCCAGCCCTACGCTTTCCAGCGCGGCAGCGCAGTCGTTGGCGAGCAGCACATAGGCGAAGGAGAGCAGGGCGTTCATGTTGTCCTGCGGCGGGCGGCGATTGCGGCCGTTCAGCAAGAAATCCGCCTTTTGAGTCAGTATCATTTCGTCGAATACCGAAAAATAATCGGCGGATGCGTCGCCTTCCAGCCCGCGCAGCACATCTAAATCAACCGCTGATTCAATTTGCGGCAGCTTGGCATCTAACGCAGCGGAAACATCCTTGAGTGCTTGCACATTCACGCGCAAGGCGTGGTCGCGGATGGTACGCTCCAGCACCCAGCGCTGATTGTATACCTTGCCGAAGATGAAATTCCGTGCAATCAGGCAGCTGGCGGATAGGCTGTCGGCGCGCCGATACTGCTCGCGGCGCAGCAGAACATTGCCGCGCTCGCTGCCGCAGACGCGCGCTAAAAATCGCCCGCGCGGTGTCAGAAACGTCAGCCCAATACCGCGCTCTGCGCAAGCACCCATGAGTGCTGGACTTGCGCCTTTGTAGGAGAAAGTCAGAATGCCCTCCAGCATCAGCAGGGGATACTGCGCGCGCTTTTCCTCGCCCACATGGACGACGATATTCTCGTTTTCCAGCGACAAGTACGCGTCTTCCGTCGTCACGAACAGCGTATTCAGCATCTTTCTCATGGCGAATCCTCCGCAATACGGGCGTGCATGTAGGCGCGGACGCTGCCGGTTCGGATGAGCCGCGGAACGCATACATCCTTGAGCGAGCAGGCATTGCAGCCCTTGTGCGCCCGAACGGATGGCGTATGTCCGCGCGCCTGATTCTCCAGCAGTTCCACCAGAAGCGACAACGTCCGCGCACGGAGGGATTCATCCAGCGCAACCCGCGTCCGACGGCGGGGTTCGCCATAAAACAAGCTGCCCTCCGGGATGGCGCAGCAGAGCATCTCCTCCAAGCAGAGCGCCTGTGCGCACAGCTGCACCTCGTCGGCCTCCTGCGTTTTGTCCGATCCCTTTTTGTATTCTACCGGGTACGGCAGCCACAGCCCTTCGCGCCCATGCAGCGCAACACCGTCGGGACTGCGGTGGAACTCCACCACGTCGCTGACGCCGTGCAGGTGCAGGCGGGCAGATTCCAGCCGCAGTCCGCGCAGAATCAGCGTATCGCCGCGCAATTCCGCTTCCGGGCCGTGATGCGCCGTTTGATGGAACACTTGCCCCTCCGCCGTGTGCGCATTTTCTGCCCACTGCTGCTCCAGAAAAATCAATCCCCATTGGCGGCGGCAGTAGGCGTAATGCTGCAAGGCGGAGAGGGTCGTGTCCTGTTGCGTCACCCCTTCACTTCGCAGGTGACGCCGTCCGGCAGATTCGCGTCATCCACCGTCCATTCGTAGTCCGCAAAGCTGCGCGGAACCGTTACATCCGCCCTGCGCGCTACACGCACGCGTTCAAACAGCTTCCACGCGGGGGCGTTGCCCAGTTCCTTCTCATGGCGGAAGATGATGAGCTTGCGCACTGCCATCATGCCGCGCGCGGCGGAGTGGTCGTTTTCAAACATGTTGAGGATGGCATCCCACAACAGGGCGAGGTCTTCTTCGCTGAAGCCCGTGGTCTTGCGCGCCAGATTTGCGGATACGAACCCTTCCGCGCGGTACAGCCCATAGGGGACGATGTACTTGCGCCCCATTTCGGTGCCCTTCTTCTCCGCGTCCTTTTCTGTCGTGATGGCGACGCGGGTGATGGTCACTTCCTGCGGCACAATGGGGTCAACGCTGCGGGCAAAGCCCAGCTGCACCGGCCCGCGCACCTGACCGCAGTTCAGCGATGCCTTGACAAACGTCGTCATCACCGCGCCGAACGTCCGGATGTCGTAGTAGTGGCTGCACATATAATCGCGCAGCTTGCGGTCAATCTCCGGGTCATTCGACTTCAGTTTTTTTTTGAGGTCGTCCTCCTTGATGTCGCCGTAGCCGCAGGCCTCCAGCCCTTCACGGTCGCAGCGATTCAGCGGAACGCCATCTTGAATGTAGATGCCGTAATGCGGGTCGCTCTCCTTGACGGTCGCCACATAGTCGCGAATCTTGCGCTTCAGGCACACGTCCGTCACCAGCCCAAGACCCGTTTCCGGGTCGGTGCGGGGCATGTTGCCGGCATCGGGGTCGCCGTTGGGATTGCCGTTCTGCACGTCGAACAGCACCACGAAATCATAGCGGTTGCGAATCACATCAGACATTGCTGTTTTCCTCCTTCTTTGTGAAGAACTTCTGTTTCTGGTGATAGTAGCCCAGCTGGAAAATACCCTGATCTTGCAGGTTCAGACGCGCGGGATAGCTGTCAGTCAAGCGCCCGCACAGCTCCGTCATCTGCTTGTCGTAATAGATGAAATAGCCGGTATCAAGCTTTTTCAAGTGACTCTGCGCCAGCTTCAGCAGCGTCGGGAAAACGATGCTGGGCGTTGCGCAGGCAGCGTTGAAGTAGCGATCCATGATGGTAGCGTTGATGCCGGGATTTGCCTTCTGCTGGAGGCTTTCCAGCACCGCAAAGAGACGACCCAGCACATACGGTGCGTAATTCGTCTGTTCGTTGAGTTGCACGTCGATGACCTCCTTGTACTGTGGATTGCTGCCGTTTTTCAGCAGCCATGCTTTGAGAATTGCCGCCTTGCCGCGGCTGACACTGTGCTCCGCATGGATGCGCAGCTCTGTTTGCGTCAGCAATGAAACAGGGTAAGGCGTATCGCCGAGAATGGCGCGGAGCAAATCGCCCACCAGATGCGACGGCGGCAGCTTGTCCCTGCTCTTGGAATTCGCTATTTCCTTGAGCAGCGAATAGGCGGAAAGTGTTTCCCGCGTGTCATAGGAAGGGCGAATGATGTTCAGCCGCTCCTGATGACGCGCCAAATTCGCGGCAAAATCGCCGAACGTCCCTTGCAGGAAGAAACGAACCGACAGACGGGACGCATTCGGCGACAGCCCCAGAATGTAGAAGGGGGTACGGGAATCCAGCGGAATATTCTCCCACTGAAGACCATGCCCAAGGCGGATGGCTTTCATGATGCCGTCCAGCGTATTCTGCGTCATGTCTTCGTTAGTCCCCAGCAGAGCGGCAAAGCAGTCGCTGTAAGCGGATTGCGCCGTTTCTGCCCAGTAAACGAGGGTGGCAGATCCCAGCAGACTGTGGTAATTCTTCTCGCGCAGCATGTAATTGAGGGCTTCGCCGTAGGCAAAGGCGGCGTGATTCCCGACGGGGGCGTTCAAGCCCTGCGCATCCTCTCGTCCGTAGGATTCGAAAGCATTTTTACCTTTGTTGAAGGAAACAAGTAATGCACCAGAAGACTGCGCGCCATCTACCCCTTTGATGGCAGGGTGCAAGCGAGCAATTGTATCCAATTCGCCCGTGACCAGACAGCGTCCTCGCGTGATATCATCCTCCACACTGCTGGAGGCAGCTTCATCCCAAGCCGCGTGAATCTCCGGCACATCCTGCGCCATTGTGGCTTCGCCAGATGCGTCCATCATGCAGAAAACGAGATTGCCGCCCTTGCACAGGTCGTCGAAATGTTCCAGCAGGGCAGGGGACTGTGCTGCCTTTTCAGGCTGCCAAGTGTCAAAAAAGCGGAGAATCGCCTGCGCCATCGGGCAGGATACGCCGTCCAGCAGCTCGCGATGCCGCTGGGCGCTGATGCGGAAGCAGGTGCCTGCATCCTTGATGGCTTTGCTGTCCGACGGCGTGTGTTCGCTGCTGCGCATTTCACTGGTGATGCCCAGCAGATACTTGGCGTTGTCGCAGAGGAAGCTGGCGGCCTTGCCGCTGGTGCGCTTGACAGGCGTGGGCAGGAACATCATGCGGGGAAGCAGCTTGCCCTTATCGTTTGCTGCGCCGAGCATTTCCACCGACGACACCTGCCCGTCGGCAGTCAGACGCAAGCCCCACTGCACCTTGACGGCGGACCAGCCGGGACGCTTCAACGTGCCCTGTGCGGCGAGCGAATCGTAGCACCGCACGAGCGATTGCAGAATCATTTCACCACCTCACAGTCTGTCAAGTCAATCACGCCATGCACCATCTGCGCCCGGAAGAACATCGGCTGGATGTTTTCCAAATCAGAATAGTCCATATCAAAAATCATATAGCCCAAATCCCGCGTTTCGTCGATGGTGGGGATGTCGCCGCCCTCCCAGAGCCGGAAATGCGCCGTACATTCTCGACAGCCAAGATACGGCTGCATGTACGCTTGACCGCTGCGAAGACGCCGCTTCACGATGTCCTGAAACTTGCCGGGATTGTCCGACGGATTGGCTTTGTCGGTCATCTCGAAGTGAGCTTCAATGACGTAGTGCACGTTTCGCAGCATGGTGGTAGCGCGCTGCTGAATATCGGCGTTTCGGTCGATGTAGGAGCGCTTCTTGCCGTTGGCTTCGGTCAGCACGTTGCTGGCGGAAATCTTAGATGCCACTTCGTTGCGGAGAATGTTCGTGAAGCGGATGGGCTTGCAGACGTAGATTTTATCCACATGCCATTTTAGGCCTGGATGGTAGTATACACTTTCTACCATTCCGCGGGCGGCGCTGGGCGTGGGAACGTCATAGCTGACACGCTCAACCTTCATTTCAGGCCGGGTGAAGCAAGCGTACTCGCCCCACACCTCCATTTTGATGGACATTGGTTCACCTCCTCATTCTTACTTCTCAATCAACACTTGCCGATGTGGGCAAGTGACAGTTCGCAAGGGGACGAATGGGTGTATCGTCAGCAACTCACTTCCTTTCGGTTGACAAGAACAGTATAGCACGGCACAGCGTATATGTCAAGAAGAAAATTCACTAAAATAGAAAATAACTTTGAGATTGAACAGAACTATCAATCATGGTTTGACACGCCAGCGAAAAGATGATAAAATGCCAAAGTCGGATGGAAACGGCGGGCAATTCGCTGCTTCTATCTGTGGGTTGAAATACTAAGCTAGACAATCGTCTAACGGGGCGGGCGGTGAGCGCAATGCTTGCCGCCCGTTTCTTTACATCTATCAGGAGAACAGCGCCAGCCCGCTTGTGCAGCTGACCTGCAAGCCGCATTCCGGCGTGTACAATTTGATGTCGCTTAGAATGCCGCAGTGCGCATCGGCAATTTCCGTGACACCGCCGATGCTGCACAACGCCTGATACTCGCGGCGGTAGATACTCACGCCGCAGCGCCCCAGGCGGCGGAAAAGCTCACGCGAATAGTGCCCATCACGCAGGGCTTTGATGTCCTCGCTGTTTTCAGGTGTCGGAATGTACACCGTCACTGTATCTGTGTCGATAAAGCGGAAATGCTCGGCGGTTTCGCGGAAAGCAAATCTTGCTTCGGATGACAGCGTTTTGCTGGTATCCAGTAAATCATTTTCGGACGAAACGGGTCGTGAACGCTGCTGATTTTCGCCGCGCTTGAAAAGCAAATCGCAAAAATACGCGTGGATGGCTTTGCGGCTGCCGATGTCCTCCGCATACAGGCGCAGCACTGTGCGGCAGCTTTCAATGTTTGGGCGCATGATGGGTGGAACCGCGTGTTCGGTCTGGTAGATGTGGACGATGCTGTCCTGCGCCGCTTCCTTTCCCTCGCGATTGCAGCGTCCGGCGGCTTGCAGAATGCTGTCCAGTCCGGCTAATTCGCGGTATACGGTCGGAAAATCCACGTCAACGCCCGCTTCAATCAGGCTGGTGGAGATGACGCGGCAGCACTGCTTCTTGTCTAAGCGTTCGCGAATGGTGGCAATGGTGCGTTCACGGTCGATGGCGTTCATCAGCGTGGAGAGGTGGAAACGCCCCTCTTCCGGCAGGGCTTCGTACAGGCTGCGCGCCTGTTTGCGGGAATTGACGATGCACAGCACGGCATTTTCCTGACGAATCCGCGCGGCTAATTCCTCGTCCGAAAGCGTCCCGTCCTGCTGGAAGGTGACGCGGCGAAGGCTGCTGAACAGCGCATCCGGGTCGGGGACAAGCTCTTGAATGCGGGTGCCCGCGGTGAAGCCGCTGAAAATGGACAGCAATTCGGGCTGCGTCGCGGTACAGAGAACGGCGGTGACGCCGTAATGCTGCACCAGCTGGTCGATTACCGAGACGCAGGGGCGCATCAGCGAAATCGGCAGCGTCTGCGCCTCGTCGAAAATCACCACGCTGTTGGCGACGTTGTGGAGTTTACGGCAGCGGCCGGGTTTGGCGGCGTAGAAGGATTCAAAGAACTGCACGGCGGTCGTGACGATGACGGGGGCATCCCAGTTTTCGCAGGCAAGGCGCTTGCGGAGGGCATCGGGCGTTTCGGCATCCGTATCGGGCAAATCCACCTGACTGTGATGCTCCACCACGTTCTCATCGCCCAGAATCTCCCGAAAGACTTTCGCGTTCTGGTCGATGATGCTGGTGTAGGGGATGACGTAGATGATGCGCTTCATGTCATGCTTCACCGCGTGGCTGAGCGCAAAGGCAAGCGACGAAACCGTTTTGCCGCCGCCCGTGGGGACGGTCAGGCTGTACAAGCCCTGCGGATCTTCGCTGCCGCGCAGGCAGCGCCGCAGCACCTCGTTGCGCAGCGCGCAGAGGTCGGACTTGGGCTCTTCCAGCCATTTGGCAACGTGCGCTTGCAGCTTTTCCAGCAGCGCGGGCATGGAATCGCCGATGCCGCGCGGCTTTTCTTCCTTGCTGAGCGCGCGCTCCGTGTCCAGAAAATCAGCATCCACCAGACAGGAGAACAGCATCCGGATGTACATGGCAGTCAGGCGCACATCATTCCGCGGAAGCCACGGCGGTGTGGGCTGAACGCCTGTTGGCAAAGAAATCTCACTGCGCCACGCCGATGGATCATCGCCGCCGGTCAGCTTTTTGTTCAGCCGTGCGCACAATGTGCCATCATCGAGGCTGGAACGGGTTCCCAAGTCGGGCAGACCGCCGTGATGCCCCGCAATGGCAAACGCCGCGTGCATATCGTCCAAATCTGCCGCCGCCTTCGCACCTGCCGTGCTGTGGTCCACCTTGGCAGTGTGTTCCGGGTCACGCTGGCGGCGCTGCCCGTTGGGGCTGTACTTGCCGATATCGTGCAGCAAGGCTGTTCTTTCGGCGTGAGAACTCGCTCCAAAAGAAGCGGCGAATTTCGCAGAACGCGTCGCTGTGCCTTCCAAATGCTCCTTGAGTGGCTGATAGCTGCCGTCCTCGCGGAGGTGGGTGACGTATTCCATACAGAAAACCCTCCCGATATAATCAATTGTGTGTATCAAATGTTAATAATAGTATAGCATCATAATAACCGGCTGTCAAGAAAAATAAAACTATAGAGCGTTTTTTGTCAAACACTTCCTGGAAAAACAATGCGCAAAGCAGGAATATATTTGTGCGCTGCTGCCCTTGCAATGCTGCCGCCAAAATGGTATGATGGAAATGAACAAAAAAATACAGAAAAGGAGTCTTCCACATGGCAAAGAAAACGAAAACCCAGCCGAAAGCGCGTAAAACAATCACCTCCAATAATCTCGCTGATTTATCAAAACTCGTCAAAGAGCTTGCACAAGACGATGAAAATCCGGAAAATCAGCAAAAGCCATCGGCACTTGACAAAAAAATCATCTACAATGAGTTCCAGAATTCAACGTACACGCTGGTGTCGCCGATGGCGTACCTCATTGGCATCGACAAAGAAAACTTTGGCGAAGAAAATGCAAGGCCATTTCTGCTGAAAAGCTACGAAGAGCTGGATGCGCACAAAGAGGCGCGCATTATTCGCAATCTGTGCCGCATTCGCACGGCGATGGAACGCAATTATCCAGCCATTGTGAGTGAATTTCGCATGAGTTTCCGTAATATCGGCAGCGTGCCGAATCTCATTCCATCAGAAGCGGTGGCGCAGCTGGAACAGGACGGCGTCAGACTTTACAAAGCAAAGCCGGATATTGACGAATACATTATCAGCATCAACTGTGAAATCAGCAACCGAATCAATCAAGTGGCGCGCTTTTTCCCGGAATGGGTGAAGTGGGACTATGTGAAACCCATTTTCCTGATGCCGAACGGGACGAAAAAAGATGGTATCAAAAAAGCAGGGGAATACTATAAAAGCGATACCCGCCGCTACCCGTTCCACTGCTGGATTAACTGGGATGCCGTTGCTACAAGCCCGGAGAGCAAGGGCAACATCCTCTATAATGATGAAAAATTCGTAACGATTCTCTATGAACGCCACGAAGACCGCTTTGAAAACCTGTCGCTGGTGCGTGATGCGGGCAACCACACGATGCGCAATCTGGGCAGGCTGCTGGGGCAGTGCAAAAAATGCCTGATTGCGGTGGACTGCGAAAATTCGGATGCCGTGAAGCTCGCGGCGGCGCTGAGCAGCCTCCCGACTGAGCAGCTGGGAAAAATATCCAAGGTGATTCTGTTTGACAGCGAGTATACAACGGCACAATGGAAAACGCTGGTTGACCGCACGCTCTCTACGGCGGTGGATGAAAAAGCGAACCTTGAGCTGGAACATATTAAGGTCGAGCGGCTGAACCAGAACAAATCGCAGTGTGATATGGCGCTGGCGGTGCGGACAAGCCGCGAAGTGTATACCTCCGGCGTGGATGCGGTCATCCTTGTTTCGTCGGACAGCGACTACTGGGCGATGATTCGCCAGCTGGACAGCGTCCGCTTCCTTGTTATGCTGGAGAAGGGAAAAACGGGCATGGCCATCATGGACACCTTGGCGCGGCATGAAATCCCGTTCTGCTTCATTGACGACTTCTGTACGGCGGCGTCGTACAACATCAAAACCAGTACGCTGATCAATGCAATTCAGGAGCAAATCAATCAGCAGCTGGCGGGAGAAAGCGCGAAACCATTCAACGTTCGCGAGATGATGGAGACGGCGCTGCAAAACTCGTGGATTATGATGACGGACAAGGAGAAGGAAGCGTTTTACAAGCGATACTTGCTGTGCATGAAATTGAATGTCAGCCCGGATGGCGCGGTCAGCATCACGCTGGGATAAAGGGCAGCGCCTCTGAACGGTGGAGCGAAGGAAGACTTTGCTATGACGAATGCAGGACGTTGCCTGATAACTTGCCATTTCTGAACCTGCATGCGCCCTTTTAAACAGCATCGGCACAGCACCAAGTTTTCATTTGGCGCTGTGCCGATGATTTTGTATGATACTATTTTCGAATTGGTTCATCACGGAATCGACAAAGAAGGAAAGATCCGGTTTTATCCTCTTTTTCCTTATCCCTTGATATTCCTCACGCTGCCCCTTTCCACAAGGTGCACCGGCAAAATAACCTTCTTCTGCGCAATCTCTTCCTTCCGCAGCTGTGCCAAAATCATCTCCGTCGCCAAAGTGCCTTTCTTCTCCGAATCCTGATGAATCGTCGTCAGCCCCGGAATCGCCAGCTGCGAAATATAATGATCATCAAAGCCCACAATCGACTTATCGCGCGGCACACTTACCCCGCACTCATGCAGCCCGGACATGATGCCCGCCGCCAGAATATCCGCCGAGGCGAAAATCCCCGTGATTTCGGGACGTGTGCTGAGTTGATGCCCCAGCTTCTTGCCCTCCTGCACGGAAATTTCCTGCGTAAAGACAAGCGCCGGGTCGTACGGCACGCCGTATTCTGCCAAGGCGCGGCGATAGCCCTGCAGGCGCAGTTCGATAACGCCTGCGGGGGAAATCGGCGGCGACGCGAACGCAATCACGCGGTGGCCGTTCTCCAGCAGGTGCTTCGTGGCAAGGTAACCGCCTTTTTCATCCTCCAAGCCGACGCAGCAGATGTTCGGGTCGTCCACATAGCTGTCGATGAGGACGACGGGAATGCCCAGCTTTGCTACGGCATCGAAGAATGAATCTTGAAACAGCCCCGTCATAATCAGCCCGGAGAGCCGCCAGCTGTGAATCAGCCCCTCCAGCGCGGCGACGCTTTCGGCGGAGCGCAGCATCAGGTAGTAGCCGGCTTCGCGGGTGCGCTGCTCGACGCTGGCGGCGACGCTGCTCATGAAGGGGTCGCTGACGGTGCTGCCGGTGGTGCGCGGCGTGATGTAAGTGACCATGGCGATGATGGCGGACTGGTCGTTCGCCAGCGAGCGCGCGGACATGCTGGGAACGTAGTGTTCGCGCTCGATAATCTCCCAGATTTTTGCAACCTTCTTTTCGGAAACGCGGCTTTTGCGGTTATGCACCACGTTGGAAACGGTTGTAATGCTTACGCCTGCTTCGGCGGCAATGTCTTTGAGTGTGACCATGCGATGCTCCATATTTCATGCAGTGTTTTAGGCGTGGTGATCTGCGCGGATCAAAGAGAACGGACGAAGTCCGCAAAGTCCGTGCGCATCATAAAAAGTATACCAGTCTTTGAAGTTGTTCGCAAGCGGTTTCTGGAAAAAAATCCGTAAAAGAAGGGGGAGACAGCCGAAACTGTCCCCCCTTTTTGAACGTTTTGGAATTATTCCAGTTCAGCCAGATAGTCCTTAATCGGCAGGTCGCCGGGCTTGCCGGTTTCCGGCGCGGTCAGACCAGCCTGAATGGTTTCGGAGCTGGTAGCGTCGATGGGCGCAACGGCTTCAGAGAAGGTGATTTCGTCCAGGTAGATGACGCACTTGGCGAACGCGCGGATGTGCAGGGCGTTGGTCATGCCCGGGAAGCCGGACGCTTCAAGGTCGATGACGAGATCCTGCCATTCGGTGGTGATGACCGGGTGCGTGCCGTCCGCCAGCACAAGGTCAGAGAAGCGCGCCGCGTAGAACTTGGCGTCTTCCGGATGCCAGTCCATGATCAGCTTGTTCTCTTCGCCGCCTTCCGCGCCCTTGATGCGGATGGTCAGGTATTTGCAGTAGGAGACGCCGTCCAGACCCCACATGTCAACGGCTTCGCCCCAGTTCGCCATCCAGTCGGCGGCATGGGCGTAGTAGTCGTCTTCGCTGTCGTAATCTTCCGGGTCATACGCCTTGGGGCGCATGTCGAGCTTCAACGCGCCGTCCTCATTCTTTGCGCGCAGGTTCGCCCAGTTGTCCCACCAGAGGTGCACGCCGTTGGGCGCAAGCTCAGGCTTGGCATTCGGGTCACGGTCGTCAAAGTTGTCCCACAGGTAGGTTTCGCCTTCAGCAAACGCAACAGCTGCCATCGCGAACACCATCGTCAGGGAAAGCAGGAAAGCAAGGAACTTCTTCATGGGGATACCTCCTTTATGATGTTGACGGGTGGATAGGTTTAACGCTCAACCTATCGTTGACATGATTATAACATACCATTTGCCACATGTCAAGAGGGGAAAAGAGGCTTTTTCTGAAAATTTTTATCTTCAGGCACATTGCACATTTCCAAATTTCCTGCTATAATCATGGCATGGGTTTAGCGCTTAACCAAATGCGGACAATTTCCACACACTGGAAACGCCGTGGCGAACAAGGAGGACATGAACGATGAAGAGAACCACCCCCATCCTGATGCTTGCGCTGATGCTTCTGCTGACCGCGTGGATGATGCCCGCGACTGCCGAAGAGAATCCGACGCTGCTGACCCTCTACGAAGGCCCGAAGACGATGACGACCTCCGCGACGGCGAAAGTTACCGCGAACGGCAACGACCTGTTCGTCTATGACGTGATGGTCAACCACGAACACATCTGGAACGCCAACACCCAGCCGACGACCACGCCTATGACCTATTTCGACTTCGAGGGCAAAGTGCGCATCGAGGTTGAAATGCCCGGTCTGCCGGACAAAGTGGTGAGCGCCGCCGTCATTCCGCAGTCGTGGGGGATTACGCCCGAAGTCAAGGACGGCAAAGTTTCCTTCATGATTACGGAGCCGGGGCAGTACACCGTTGTCTTCAACGATAACGTCAACAAGGCGCTGCACATCTTCGCCAATCCATTGGAAACGGATGTCCCTGATCCCGACGACCCGAACGTCTACTATATTCCCTCCGGCGAGTGGGTCATGGACGCCATCGTGCTGGAAGACGGGCAGACACTCTACATCTCCGGCGGCGCGGTGCTGCATTCCATTATCTCCGTCAATAACGCCAAGAACGTCCGCATCTGCGGACGCGGCATCATCGACGGCAGCGACTACGATGCGTGGAATCAGCCCGGCTCGTATGCGCGCGTCCCGATTGATCTCAATCACGCGAAGAATGTCACCATCGACGGCATTATCGTCGCCAATTCCAACTGCTGGAACGTCAATTCTTACTCCTCCAAGCATGTGGAAATCAACAACGTCAAGGTCATTTCCGGTCGTCAAAATGGCGACGGCTTCACCTTCCAGTCCTGCACCGACCACACCGTGACGAACAGCTTCGCCCGCACATGGGATGACAGCCTCGTCATCAAGAACTACTCCGGCTCCACCAAGGGCATCACCTTCCGCAACATGCAGGTGTGGACTGACCTCGCCCAGTCCATGGAAATCGGCTACGAAACCGACAAGGGCTGGACGCTTGACCCCGAAATCAGCGATGTGCTGTTTGAGAACATCACCGTGCTGTACAACTTCCACAAGCCCGTTATCAGCATCCATAACAGCGACGATGCGTATGTGCACGCCATCGTCTACCGCAACATCGTCGTCGAAAACGCCTTCATGCAGGGCGATAATGGCAATAATAAGGAATTGATTGAGATGACGCTGCAAAATTCGGCGTGGTCGACGGTCAAGGATGAGTTTGGGTCGATTGATGATGTGCTGATTGATGGCCTGACGGTGCTGCGGACGCTGGATGGGAAAGTGCCGGCGTCGAGATTGTCGGGGTATGGGGAGGATAATCGGATTACGAATGTGACCTTGCGGAATGTGACGATTCTGGGGGAGAAGATGACGAATTTGAAGCAGATGAAGCTGCGATATGATGATTATTGTGAAGGAATTGTTGTAGAGTAAGCCCAAAGAGGATAAACACGCGGAAGAATTAAGGGAGTGAGACCAACTCAATCGCGCGAAGGGGTCAAGGGGGGATCCCCCTTGCGGAGTCCAGAGGCAGCGCCTCTGGTAGGGTTTGGGGCAACGCCCCAACAGTTTGTCGTGCAACCAGTAATGGAAAAGCACGCAATTCTGCCACACGAGCGCTGAACAGCGAAGCGCTTTCAGCGCAGCGGTTGTAATTTCGCGCGTCCTCAGACGCGCCCCCAACTTGCTCTTTCGACCACTTGCACATTGTCGCGCCAAATGGGCGCGACCGACCACCCGCATCACCACATCTACCATCATTATAGAAAGGAAATTTCGCTCATGAAAATGCGTTCTGTCGTATCCGCCATGCTCACCCTGTCGCTGGCGTGCCTGCCCCTTCTGACGCAGGCGGAAGAAGAAATTCCCACCATCGTGACCGTTGTCCCCGCGCCCGACCAGACCAAGGCGGAGCGCCCGGCGTGCTTCCCTGACCCCGCTGACCAGTACATCGCCCTCCCCGAAACGGAGAATTTCGCGCTCAATAAGGAAGTCATTTCCGGCGCGCATACCGACGTGTACGTCAGCCGAAACGTCAACGACGGCAAAACCGATACCTACTGGGAAAGCAAAGGATTCCCGGCGGAAATGCTCATCGTGCTGGGCGAGACGCATACCATCTCGACCGTCGCGGTCTGCCTGAATCCATCCGCCATCTGGGAGGCGCGCATTCAGAAAATCGCCGTTCTCGTCAGCCAAGACGGCGAGAACTTTACCGAAGTCGCACCCGCCACGCAGTACCAATTCGACCCTGCGACGGGCAATCGCATCCGCATTGATTTCGATAGTGTGGAAGCCAGTTTTGTCAAGGTTGTGTTCACAATGAATTCCGCCTCCCGCACCGACGGCGCGCAGGCAGCGGAAATTTGCGTTTACTGATAGGAGAAAATCACGATGCAATATCAAGGCATTATCTTCGATTTGGATGGCGTTCTCTGCTCGACCGACGAGTACCACTACCGCGCGTGGAAGGCGCTTGCGGATCGGCTTGGCATCCCCTTTGATCGCGAACGCAACGGCCTTTTGCGCGGGGTCAGCCGCATGGACAGCCTGAACATCATCCTCGAAAAAAGCGACAAGGCGTACTCGCAGGATGAGAAAAACGCGATGGCGGAGGAGAAAAACACGCGCTATCGGCAGTTGCTGAACCAAATGTCGCCCGCTGATTTGTCCGGCGACGTGAAGCGCACGCTGGACACCCTGCGCGCATGCGGCTTGAAGCTGGCGATTGGCTCGTCGAGCAAGAACACGCCGTTCATTCTGGAGCGGATGGGGCTGGATGGTTTTTTCGACGCGGTGGCAGATGGAAACTGCATCACGCACTCGAAGCCGAACCCGGAGGTGTTTTTGAAGGCAGCGGAGATGCTGGGCTTGAAGCCGGAGCAGTGCGTGGTGGTGGAGGATGCCCATGCAGGGGTGGAAGCCGCGAAAGCGGGTGGGTTTGCCTGCGCCGCCATGGGGGACGCCAAGGAGGATGCGCGCGCAACGTATCATCTGGGAAAATTGTCGGATTTGCTGGAGTATGTAGGGTAAATGCATAGAACCGAAATTTCCGCACCCGAAAACCTGCAATCCGTAGCAGGAAAAGCGCAGTGCAGCCGCGAATTTCCCTCCATGAATACCACATGGGGGGAAGTTTTGAACATGAGGAGGAATACACGGATGAATACGGTGATTGAGCGAACGGGGTTTGACTCGGCACAGGACGCGGATAACGGCAACCGCTTCCTGACGGGCAATGGGTATATGGGCGTTCGCGGGACGATTGGCGAAGCGGGCGTACAGCAGATGACCGCCGTCAACCTCGCGGGCATCCACCACCAAAAAGGGCAAGGCTGGGAAGAGCCGCTGAATGCCCCGAATCCGCTGTATGTCGCCGTGAAAGGCGTGTCGCTGCCGGAAAATGCCGATCGGCTTACATCGCACCGCCTCGCGCTCGATATTGCCGACGGTGTGTTCACCCGCGAAAGCACGTTCAAGGCGGATGCGGGCGAAATCACCATCCGGCAGGAACGGTTCTGCGCGATGGAGCGGGTGCATTTGCTCGCACAGCGCGTGACCATCACGGCGACACATGACAGCGTCGTCACCATTGCGTTCGGCGTGGATGAAAACGTCTGGGACATCCACGGCCCGCATTACGAGGCGCTGACGCTGACAGAAGCGGACGGCATCGTCGCCCTGACCGGCGAAACGGATGACCATCAGCGCGTCTGCACGGCGCTTCGGTGCAGCTGCACGGACGGCGAAATCACGCACGGCGGCGTTCGGACGGCGCAAATCGCGCTTCGGGCGGGTCAGCCGTGGCAGCTGGATGAGGTCGCCGCGGTGTACACCACCAGCGACGGCGACGAACCGGAAGCATCCGCCATGGAAGCGGCAGAAAATGCCCCGGCGTATGATGCTTTGCGCGAAGAACAGCGGACGGCGTGGGCGGCGCTCTGGCAGAAAGCGCGGGTGACGATTGAAGGCGACGAGCGCGCGGAGTTCGCGGTCAATTATTCGATGTACCACCTGATGAGCATCGCGCCGCGGCATCGGGCGGCGCTGTCGGTGGCGGCGCGCGGGCTGTCCGGGCAGACGTATAAGGGCGCGATTTTCTGGGATACGGAGATGTTCATGCTGGATTTCTATCTGGCGTGTATGCCGGAGGTGGCGCGGCACTGCCTGGAATACCGCGTGCAGACACTGCCGGGCGCGCTGGACAAGGCGAAATCCTACGGCTATGCGGGCGCGTTCTATGCGTGGGAGAGTGTCGAGGGCGGCAAGGACGCTTGCACGGACTACAACGTCACCGACGTGTTCACGGGCCGACCGATGCGCACGTTCTTCCGCGATACGCAGGTGCACATCAGCGCTGCCGTCGTGTACGGACTGCGGAAATATACGCAGTACACGGGGGATGATTCGCTGCTGCAAAGCGGCGGCGCGCGCGTCGTGCTGGAATGCGCAAGGTTCTATATGAGCCTGATTTCCAAGCGCATCCTCAGCGACACCTATGATTTGCTGGATGTGATGGGCCCGGACGAGTACCACGAGCATGTGAAGAACAACGCCTACACCAACGAAATGGCGCGGATGACGCTGAATTACGCGGTGGAGGTCTGCCGGAAGTACCTGCCGGAGACGGACGAAGCGGAACTGATGCACTTTGCGGATGCCTCGAAGCACTTGAAGCATCAAGCGCCTGACCCGAAAACCGGGCTGATTGAGCAGTTCGACGGTTACTTCAAGTTGGAAAACGTGCTCGTGCCGGAGGTGCGCAGCCGCCTGATTGACCCGCGCGAATACTGGGGCGGCGCGTATGGCGTGGCGGCGCAGACGCAGGTCATCAAGCAGGCGGACGTGATTGCCCTGCTGTACATGCTGGGGCAGTACCCGGCGGACATCATCGCCGCGAACTATGACTACTATGAGCCGCGAACCGAGCATGGCAGCAGTCTGTCCGCGTGCATGTATGCCCTGTGCGCGTGCGCAATCGGGCGTCCGGCGGCAGCGTATCCGCTGTTCCTGAAATCCGCCGAGGCGGATATTGTCGGCGGCGGCAAGCAGTGGGCGGGGCTGGTGTACATTGGCGGCACGCACCCGGCGGCAGCGGGCGGCGCGTATATGGTGCTGCTCTATGGCTTCTTGGGTCTGCGCTTCGAGGACGGCAAGCCGACGCTGCATCCGCGTCTGCCGGAGGGATGGAAGAAGGTGCAGATGCAAGTGCATTGGCAGGGCAAAGACTGGCTGCTGACGGCGGAAGAAGGGCAGCAGGCATGACAATCGCCCACTATCACCTGCCCGGCCTGTTCGAGTTTTATGAGCTGTATTGTCGATTTTTGCCGCTCTACCGAAACCATCCGGAATATTTCTATGATTGGTGCGACATCGGCTCGATTTACGGCGCACCGGCGGATTGCCTGTGGGGCGGCGGGCGCGTCGGGTCGGGGGAGGCGAGCGCGCGGGATGTGCTGGCGCTGATGCGTGATTACGGCATTTCGCCGCGCCTGACGTTCAGCAACTCCCTCCTGCGCGCGGAGCATCTGCGTGATGCGCGCTGCAATGCGCTCTGCCAGATGCTGAACGACGGCGGGAATGGCGGCGTGATTCTCCATTCGGATTTGCTCCTGCGCTATTTGCAGAAAACGTATCCGAACTTGTATTTCGTGTCCTCAACGACGAAGGTGCTGACATCGTTTCCCGACTTGCAGACGGAACTGGAACGAGCGGAATTCCGCTATGTTGTGCCGGATTTCCGCCTGAATCACGCGCTGGAGAAGCTGAATGCCCTGCCGCAGGGTCAAAAGGACAAGGTGGAGTTCCTCTGCAACGAGTGCTGCTATTTCGGCTGCCGCGACCGCCGCGCGTGCTACGAAGCCGTCAGCCGGAAGAACCTCGGCGAGGGCGGCGACGAGCACCGCTGCCACGCACCGGACGCGCAGGGCGGCTACCGATTCACCAAGGCGATGGAAAATCCGGGCTTTATCGGGGTGGAGGATATTCAGCAGACGTACCTGCCGATGGGCTTTGAGAACTTCAAGATTGAGGGGCGCGAGTTAGGCAGCGCGCTGGTGCTGGAATTTCTGCTGTACTACCTGACGAAGCCGGAATGCCAGCTGAAAGTGCGGGAGGAAATCTATCTGGATAACATGCTGGACTTGTTCTGATTGCAATCAAAAACAGCCTGCGGAATTCGTCCACAGGCTGTTTTGATACTTTTTTCGGATTTTGCTGCGCGAACTATTGTGCCTTTGCGCAGTTTTCCGTTACTGAATCTTGAGAATCCATCCTTCGGGCGCTTCGATTTCGCACTGCTGGATGCCGCGCAGGGTCGTGTACAGCTTCGTCAGCACGGGACCCATTTCGTCCATGCCGGAGGGGATGCGAATCTCCTTGCCGTGGTCGTTAATCAGACCGACCGGGCTGATGACCGCCGCCGTGCCGCACAGGCCGCATTCCGCGAAATCAGGCACTTCCGAGAAGTACACCTCGCGCTCTTCCACCGGCATATGCAGGTACTTTTCCGCCACGACGAGCAGGCTGCGGCGGGTGACGGAGGGCAGGATGGAGTCGCTCTTGGGCGTGACCAGCTTGCCGTCCTTGGTGACGAAAATGAAGTTCGCGCCGCCGGTTTCCTCCACCTTCGTGCGGGTTGCCGCGTCAAGATACATGTTCTCCGCGAAGCCTTCGCGGTGCGCTTCCATAATTGCGTGGAGGCTCATGGCGTAGTTCAGACCCGCCTTGATGTTGCCCGTGCCGTGCGGGGCTGCGCGGTCGTAATCGCTCACCTTGATGGCAATCGGCTTTGCGCCGCCCTTGAAGTACGGGCCGACAGGCGTGCAGAAAATGCGGAATTCAAACTCCGTCGCGGGCTTCACGCCGATGACGCTGTTCGTGCCAATCATGAACGGACGGATGTACAGGCTCGCGCCCGTGCCATACGGCGGCACAAAATCCGCATTCGCCGCGACGACCTGCTTCACCGCGTCCACAAACTTGTCCACCGGGAAGGGCGGCATTTCCAGCCGCGCGGCGCTGTCCGCCATGCGCTTGGCGTTCATGTCCGGGCGGAAGCAAACGATATGCCCGTCCTTGGTATAATACGCCTTCATGCCCTCAAAGCACGCCTGGCAATACTGGAAGACGCAGGCGCACTCATTCAGGGTGATGTTTGCGTCGGTTTCCAGCCCGCCTTCGTCCCACTGACCATCCTTGTAGCGGCAAACGTAGCGATAATCCGTCTTGATATAGCCGAAGCCGAGATTGCTCCAGTCGATGTTCTGCTTGCTCATTGCTCATACACTCCTTTTGGTGGATTTCGCCTTTATTATAGGACGAAATGCGGCTGATTGCAAGCGAATGACTGTACTGCTGGTGTTTTTACGACGGAACGTGTCATTCGCGGCGGAAAATCATTCGACAGAAGTTGTACAAGTGCGGCTTGACGCTGGTATGGTCATGCTGTGTATTTGTCAGCTGATGCCAAACGAGCTCTTCACCATTGAGCTGAAGAACTTGTCGATAGCCCGAAGGTGCGGACGTAACAACACCGTCAGCGCGGGAAGCGCTGATGAGCAGCAGCTCCGGCTTTGTTTCTCCGAAGGTCAGCTCCGATTCCTGAAGCTGCCCCGGATGATCAGCAGAGCCGGGAATCGGTGTCAAACCGGGGGCTGGTGCGACTGCACCTACCCACGCGAACAACTCTGGATGCGTCAGGGCAATGAACAGAGACTCACGCCCGCCCATGGAAAAGCCAGTAATAGCGGTCTGCTCGCGCCCCGTCGCAGCGGCAAAATTCTGCTGGATAAAGGGCATCAAATCTGCCGTTAAGTCGTTGACGAAATTGTCATAGCAAAGCGAATTGCGCAGGTTCATGCCTGTGCAGGAACGAAGCTCCTGGTCACAGAAGATGTAGGGGAGAACGACGATCATTTCTTCTGCCTCGCCGGATGCCCAGAGATTGCCCAGCATGACATTCAGTCCGACTGCATCGCGCGCCATCCAGTCCTGCGTGTCCCAGTAGCCGTGGAGAATGTACAGGACGGGATAAGTACGCTGCTCATCGTAATCCGTCGGCAGCAGCACGTTGACCGGGGTATCCCGATGCGCTGTGCGTGAATAGTAGGTGTACTTCTGAAACGTCGGGTAGGAAACACCCTCCTGCCGCGCAAAAACAGCATCCGGTGCAAGCTCTGTGAGCATCTGACGGTACGTCTGCATGGTGTGAGCCTCCTTCTGAACAATTGTATTTGGCTCTTCTGCAAAAGCAGCAGGAACGCTGTTCATCAGCAGGAAAGCGCCTGACAGCAGGGCAGCACAGCGGCTGACAATGGAACGCATCCTTACTCTACCTCGATTCATGGCTTTTCTGTTATACTATTTCCAGATTCAACTGCGCCATCTGCTTGCGCCTTTTCCCTTCTGGCGTCCGCTCATTCCACTTAGCGTAGCGCTGCTACGCTGCGTTTCATTCACGTTAGCCAGAATGAAAAACTCGCGGCGCATCTTGGCGCATTCTTATCTGGAAATAGTATTATATTACCATGCCTTTGAGGAAATTACAATGGAAAAGCAGAAAAATGCACAAAAAAGAGACTCGGAGTTTCCTCCGAGCCTCTGGGGATGCGAGATTACTTCTCGTAGTGAGCGGATTCGCCAGCGATGCGGCCGAAGACGACCGTGTCGGTCAGTGCGTTGCCGCCCAGACGGTTCGCGCCGTGGATGCCGCCGGTCACTTCGCCCGCAGCATACAGACCCGGAATCACGTTGCCGTTTTCATCCAGCACCTGCGCGTTCACGTTGATGCGCACGCCGCCCATCGTGTGATGCACGGTGGGAATGCGGGCAGCCGCGTAGAAGGGCGCGGTGTCGATGGGGGTCTTGTAGAGGGTACGGCCGAATTCGTCCGGCGTGCCCGCAAGGTCGCCGCCTTCTGCGTGACGGTTGAATTCCGTGACAGCCGCAATCAGCGTGTCCGCCGGAACGTTCATCTTTTCCGCCAGTTCTTCCAGCGTGTCCGCCTTCACCGCGCGGCCGGCTTCCACCAGCTGGTTCGCGGTTTCGCCGAAGTTGTTGCGTTCGTCGCCCGTGGGATAGGTGTCGGAGTCCATGACGACCCACATGTACGCATCGGTCTGCGCGAACAGGGCGTTGGTCATGTCGTCGCGGCGGCCGCCCTCGTTGACGAAGCGGTTGCCTTCCTTGTTGATGAAGATACGGGTTTCCACGTCATGCTCGATGTTGCCGGACAGGGAGCCGGTCACCGGATCGCCCAGCGGCAGCAGCTGAATGTTGCCCATCTGCACAAAGTCAGCACCCAGCTTCTGCATCATCTTGATGCCGTCGCCGGTCGCGCCCGCGTGGTTGGTGCTCTTGATGCTGTCGCCCAGATCCGCCCACTGCGTGTTGTACGCGCTGCGCAGTTCGACGTTCGCCGCGAAGCCGCCCGTCGCCATCACGACGCCCTTGGAAGCCTTGACGGTCACGGTGTTGCCCGTTTCGCCCGTCGCCACGACGCCGCAAGCCTTGCCGTTTTCGTCCACAAGGATTTCGGTCGCGCGGGTGTTCAGCATCACGTCCACGTTGTCGTGGCTGTCGATGTAGTTCATGTAGGCCTTGAAGAAGCCAGTGCCCAGCGGTTCAACCGGCTTGTGGGCGCGCGGCCACAGACCGCCGGTCACGGTGAACAGACCAGCCGTTTCGTCCTGGAACTCCATGCCCAGATCCATCAGCCACTGCACGCCGTCCCACGCATTGCTCACCAGCGTGTGCACCAGCAGGGGATCGCCCTGATAGTCACCGCCGGAAAGCGTCTGGGTGTAGTGCCATTCGACAGAGTCGTTGTAGGCAATCGCCTGCTCAGAGCGGTCGTTGACTGCATTCAGCGCGCCGCCAGCGAGGATGGTATTGCCGCCGACCTTTCCCATCTTTTCCAGCACCAGCACCTTGGAGCCGAGCTGATTCGCCTGCACAGCCGCCGCCAGACCAGCGCCGCCGCCGCCGATGACCACGATTTCCGTCTCGATGGTGACGTCCTCCGCCTTTTCGACGACAGCCTCCACCTTCGTAGACCACTTCACGGTGTCCAGACCCGCCTTGGTCACAGCGTCCAGCACAGCCGCCATGATGGCATCGGAGGTCTTGGTCGCGCCCGCAACCGCGTCAACGTTCGCGGTCTGCTGCTCGACGATGAGACCCGGAATCTGCGCCACAGCCGGATCAGAAATGCCGGCGGTGTCGCCATTCTTGGTCACTTCGATGGCGGTCACTGCGCCGTTTTCATCCACGGTCACAGCCACTTCGATGGCACCCTTGCCACCGATTTCGCTGTCGCCCACGCCCGTAAAGACGCCGGCGTCCGCGCTCGCAACGCCGCACAGCGTCAGCAGCATCGTCAGCGCCAGCAGGAGAGAAAGGAACTTCTTCATGGTTCTCCTCCTTATTCGTTTGGTCGAAATGGCAGAAGAAGCATCTGCCGTATATTTTATTATACAATAACTCGACGATGGTTGGCAAGGGGAAATGACGCTTTTTTCACAAGCAAAATAGGCGATTTTTGCAAAAAGAAAGGTTTTCGGCAGGAATTTCGCGGTTTGAGGGCGAATTGTGTTCACGGAAAAAGCAAATCCGGCATTGCGCCGGGTGGAAAAGAGGAACTATCGGATGGATGAAACGCAATGCCTGCGGATGATCAGGGCTTCGCTTGCCCCCTCAACCGGCTGTACGGAACCGGCGGCAATTGCCCTCAACGCGGCGACGGCGCGCAAGGCGGCACAGGGGACTGTCACGCAGGTGACGGCGCGGCTGGATGCGTACCTGTTCAAAAACGCCATGGGCGTGGGTATTCCGGGCGCGGATGAGCGCGGCGTGGACTTGTGTGTGGCGCTGGGCATCACAGCGGGCGACGCGGACGCGGGCATGAACGCGCTGCACACGGTGACGGCGGAGCAGCTGGCGGCAGCAAAGGCATTGCGCAGCTGCGTGAAAGTCGAAATCGTCGACGGCGTGAGCGGATTATATATTGAAACGATTTTGCGAACGGACTGCGACGCGGTTCGCGTGGTCACGGTGGGTGCGCACGATCATATCGCCCTTGTCGAACATGCGCCGTTTACCGAAGCGCCTGCCGGGCAGGAATCGGTGGAGGAAGGCGGCGCGCACTGCGGGTCGCTGGCGGAATTTATCGCCTTTGCGGACACGGTTGCGCTGGATAAATTGGCGTTCCTCCGCGACGCGCTGACCATGAACCGAACCATCTACGACCGCGCGATGTCGGATGAGCTGGCGCACTGCGTTCTGCCGAAAATCACGCTGGATGACCCGTCACTCTGCGCGTCGGCGAAGCGGATGGCGGGCGCGGCATCCTATGCGCGGATGCACGGCGTTCCGCTGCCGGTGATGACCGCGACGGGCAGCGGCAATCAGGGCATCACGCTCTTTTTGACGGTGGATGCGGCGGCACGCTATTTCAGCATCCCGGAGGAAAAGGAACTGCGTGCGATTGCGCTGGCGGCGCTGGCGAACGTGTACATCAAAAGCTTCATCGGCCCCCTGTCGAGCGTGTGCGCGTGCGGCGTGGCGGCAGGCTTGAGCGCGTCGCTGGGGGTCGTGTACCTGCTGGGGGGCGGCGAAGGCGAGATGGTGCAGGCTGCGCGGAATATCCTCGGCTCTGTCAGCGGCATGATTTGCGACGGCGCGAAGGAGGGCTGCGCGAGCAAGGTTGCCCTGAGCGCGGGGCTTGCGGTGGAAGCCGCGTGTCTGGCGCTGGAAGGCGGCGGCATCCACGCGCAGGACGGCATTCTGGATGACAGCTTTGACCGCCTGATTGCGCACCTGGGCGAGCTGGTCTGCGTCGGCATGGGCAGCACGAACAGCACGATTGTGCACATCATGAAGGACGAGAAGGGGTATGCGGCATCGTGCTGACATCCCGAACATGAGAATAATACTATTTCCAGATTCAACTGCACCATCTGCTTGCGCCTTTTCCTTTCTGGCGT
>ERZ772855.406-NODE-406-length-52170-cov-3.685714_pt1 | contig 52170 bp, 56 predicted proteins | sample MGYA00511900_ERZ772855 | MGnify/ENA primary metagenome ERZ772855 (study PRJEB29015, sample SAMEA2737701) | human gut metagenome | biome: human gut; feature: human-associated habitat; material: faeces | place: China | collected 2012 ... | reverse complement strand
ATTATTCATACCTATATCATTTAGAGACACTTTTTCTCCAGCTTCTAAAACTAATTCCTTACCAAAATCACATTCAGCTGGTTTGCTTCTAAAAGTAAGTTTAGATACAGAAGCTATTGAAGGCAATGCTTCTCCTCTAAATCCTAATGTATTAATAGAATATATATCATCAACATTTTTTATTATATCTTCTATTTTTAAACGGATGTCAGAATCTCCATTTTTTTCATCTCTAATACAATTATTACAGGAATGATTATACGTACTTTGTCCAAGTTCATTTAAATTTATCACTTGAAATATTTTATCATATTTTTCTTTTCCCATAACGCTAAGGAAATAACTTGTACTAAAATTAAAAAATAATGCCGTGAATTTTGTTATTCCCCTAAAATCTATAATGATTTTGTCATCTGTTTTTAATGCCTCTACTATTTTTTCTTTTAATTGCTCTGCTTGATCATTCGAAAATGCATTTGGTAAAAAATTTGCAACAACAATTGTCATCATACTTTTCCCCTTATCAATAATAAACTGCCCATCATAAAATAATGGATAGTTTAGAGATAAATATTTCTGTTCAAGAAGTTTCCTAATTAAATTCCCTTATCCTTACAAGCACGCTCACCTCGTTCCTACTATACAAAGCATTCTCATCCATAATGTCTTTTTAACACAACATTTAATGCGCCATTCATATCAGCGTTTAACTTTATACACTTAACCTTTGATCCATTGTTGATATTCATCAAGTCTTTGAATATAACCCAAAAATTCTAGGACCATAAAATCCAATTCTTTATATCTTACTGGATAAATAATTCCTTTATTAATTAATTGCGCTCTTGTTGTAGATATTGAATTTACGCTTTTTTTTAAGGTTATTAGCAATGTTAGAAATTGTGCATGGTAATTCTCCACATTTTACGTCTTTCATCGCTGAAAAAATCCTATAAGTCCTTATAAGTATACAATCTTAAAGATTTCGTACACAATCCTTTTACACTCTTCCATCGCCAAGAAAAGCATCATCAAATGGTATGTCATACCCTTCAGTTCCTAAGCATGCCATATTAACTGCGACAAAATCTAAATAAAATGTTATAGGAAATACCATTAATTTTCCGAGAGCTGTTTCACATGTCTCTCCTCTTGCCTGTTTTAAATAAGAAATTGATCGTTCAATGTCAACATTTGCAGCAATAAAACCTTTTACATCAGCGATATTATGTTCAACAAGTTTTTTTACACTTCCGTCATCATTGAAATTGATATATCCCTGCTCTTCTAATTCGTTTCTTGGAGGGAGCTTTAAATTTCTTATATCATCATAAACTTTTACTGCATCAAAAGTTTGTAAATTCCAGGCGCCCTTATGAAAAGCTATTACAAAATGCGCCTCTAAGCACATTTTAAGATCGTTAGTAATGATGCCAACATCTCCAGAATAGGAAACATCTTCCTTAATATTATACATATGGGACAAATAATATTTTTTTAATCCAGAAACGTAATCAACCATCATTTTAGCATAACGTTTCTGCGTATCTGGGTTAGGATCTAATTGCGGAAAATAGAGTTTGTCATCCTTACCTTCACGATGAACATACATAGTATCTAAAAACTCTGGTTTTTCTGCTATAAAAAATTCAGAGAAATCCTTGCATCCAAAATGCATCTGGGCATATACATCCGAAGCCTGCATCAGCGTCATTTTATTTTTTAAGATCTTGTCCATTTCTCCAATAATCGGGTCATGCTCCGGTTTTCCATCATGTAATTCCCACTTCATCCGAAGATCAAAAAAGAATTTCATATATTTATCCAAATCATTGCAATATGCTCCAATGGCTTTATAGCCCCAAAAGCTTTCCCAAACACTGGTGAGCGTTCTCGTTTCGCCAAATTCAAAAACACTATCTAAAGCGTTCATGTTTTTAGTTTTCCTCTCCAGTTCTTTGTAATTATGAGCAATATTCGGATTATCCATTTTTTCCTGCACTAAGACACGATATTTTTGTGATAATTCATCACAAAATGGTTTCATTGTTGCTCTTGCAAATCCAGACATTGCCATTGCTAGAATAAGACCGTGAAGATCACAATCATAAGATCTTGCAAAATCTGTAGCATATTCGTGATGTATTAAATTCTGATATTCTCTTTCCATCCCTATTCTTGTCTTTTCATCTAAGAATTTTCCATTCTTATCATAATTTTTCATAGTACAGAGAATTCTAATAATAGGCAGAAGATTCTTAAAATAATATCCCTCTGTCATAATTCTTCGGTCTTTGCCATCTGCATCAAAAATAGAATATAATGGATCATCCTCTACTTTGGGGACATCTTTGAATAATTCATCGCGCATCTCCAATAAATCTAACCCTAAATCTTTGACTCTCTGGTAATCTTCTTTTTTCATAAAAACATACTGTCCAATTTCTCCCTTTGGATGAAAGTCTTCCGGCACTTTATGTAATTCAATTACATCATTTAAATCAATTCCATTTACTTTATTTTTATTTTTTCTGAATCCAAACATATTTTATCTCTCCTTTTTGTTGCCATCTATTTAACTTTTTGTCTTATTTCTGCTTTTTATTCCATTTTTATTTTCTTTATTTTTATATTTAATATGTCAGACGTTTTAAAAATATTTTTCGGTACAAAAAAATTTAACTTTCTTGTCCATTTTGGTCTAATTCTAACGGTGGCATTAACTGACGAGCATATTCCACTAATTCTTCATTTCTGTACTTGTGGCTAGAGTTAATGAATTTAACAAATTCTGCTTCTGGAATTTCTATCTTCTGTTCCACTAATTCTTCCCATTTATATCTTTCTGGATCATCACTTATATTTTTGCAAATTTCTAAATTTACAGATTCATGCAATTCTCCATTTTCATTTTCAGCGAATTCGTGAGACCACACCATCATAGTGAGAGTCATGAACTTTTTGCTATTAGGCAACAGTTTGCTATAATACGCTCCAGCTTTACCATCTACTATTTCTAACTTCAGATCTTTCGATTTTAGGATTGCCTTTTCTAACAAGCTTCCCTTTCTAATCCATAAACCATAAGGATTGAAACCGGACTGTATATAAAAAAGTATAAAAGGAATATTGTTTACCGTACTGTGAGGATAAAGCCAGCCTTCTGAAGCATAATAATATCTTAAGCATTCTTTCGCACTATCATCTGAAATATAATAACCCAAATGCTTTTTTGCAAATTCTATTATAAGATCAAAATTATCTCTTATAACATTATAAATTGTTATATCTTTAGGGCTTGTTGTCTTTTTTCTTGTTTCTTTTGGAATGCGCCGTCCTTGTACAGATCGAGGGCAATAGATATAATTCTCATAGTTAAAAGGGTTTAGCCCATCTACATCCTTTCCAGCGTGTGCTCCGTACTTCTTGCTATTACCATACAATCCTCTGATTTGTATTGGATTTTCGCATTCTGGGCATGTTGCATAATATCGTGTTTTTTCACTGTCTTTTTGGACGAATGGGAATTCTCCTTTTGTCCATTTCTCAAATTCCTTTTCCGTAATTGAATGCGACTCTTCTCGTGAGCTAAACAACACAAAACTTTTCAATTATCCACGTCCTCCTCATCGTCTTCATCATCTTCATCCATATTACATATTTCACTTAAGGGTATATCATATCTACTACAAACTTCATTATACCATGTAAGCGATAATTTAGGCAACTGTTTTTCTTTTGCTCCAAAAAGGATGCATTCCAATAATGTTTTAAGTCCTATCTGGAAAACATGCTCCTGATCTTCCAGTTCAAAATAAAGCTGTTCCATATCAGGACAAACTTTTGTAGGCGTTTGTTTGTATGTCGCTCGTCCAGTTGTGTTGGCAATATTATTGATCTCATGATTCTTTTTTGTATTTTCCATAAATCACACCTCTTTTTAATTGCATTTTTTAATTATAATATGTCAGAAAGCATAGCAAAAAGCCCATAGATTAACAAAAACCCATGGTCGCCTCTTTGTCGAAATTTTCATTTTTTTGCGTTTTTTATATATTTACTTTTGTTTTTATATGTGATATGTTGAATTTAGAAAAAATGAAAATTTTTATATTTTATAAAGGAGGAACCATTATATGGAATTTTCACCAAAAACTAAAACGGTGCAGTCATTTGCAAGGGATGTAAAGAATGGCACAATCAATATGCATCATAAATTACAACGTCAGGAAGGCCTTTGGAACACAAGAGCTAAAGCAGAACTTATCGATTCTGTTTTGTGGCCGCTTCCGCTCGATCCTATTCGAGTAGAGAAAAAAGACGGAAAGTTTTATGTATTCGATGGTGTACAGCGAGGTTCTACCCTTGTTTCATTTATTGCCGACGGATTTCGTCTTCCTAAAGATTTTGCTGCTGTAAAGATTCGTGAACAGACATATGATATTGCAGGCAAAAAATTCAGTAAATTAGATGAAGAGGTTCAGCAGGCAATTCTTAATTATGAAGTGCAGCTATATGTTTTTACAGATTGCACAGAAAAAGATATTCGTGAAATGTACCGTCGTCAAAATAATGGCAAGCCAATGTCTGGTACTCAGAAACGAACAGCAATTGAAAGTGATGAAGTAAGTGAAATCGTATTCTCTTTAGCCGAACATCCTTTCTTTAAAAGGACCATCTCTCCTGCTAAATTAAAAAATGATGTTGCAAGAGATTATGTTCGTGAAGCTCTTATGCTTACAGAGACGAGTAAAGAAAAAGATCTGGACTTCACAAACTTCTCCAAAAAATCTATTGATTTCTTTGTTCTCTGGTATGGCGGCGAATTTTGTCCGGAGAAAAAAGATGAAAATGGCTATGTTCTAAAAGACCAGCACGAGAATCATATTGATCAGGCAAAAGTTGATTCATTAAGAGAAGCAATGGATAAATTGTTACCGGCATTTCCAGAAGATGCAAAGGTGAATATTCCTCCTACATCATTGCCAGTGATTATATATGCCGGAGGAAAAGTTCTTCGTAACAAAAAATCTTTTTCGAAGTTTATTGAAGCTGTACAGAATTACAATACTAACGAAGATTATAAGCAGTTTCCAACATCCAGCACTACATCTCCAGATGTTGTCAGAGCAAAGTTAGCTTATTGGGATAATATTATTAAAAATTTATAATATTGTTTGGCACAAGAAAAGGCAGCTCCTCAGCTGCCTTTTTTGTTTTATTTCATTTCTATTCACACGTATCATACAAGCTCAAATCTTCCCCTTCTGGGAGTCTTACAGAATATTGGGTTTCGCAATAATCCTCAAATACATCACATCCATTTGATTTGGTCGCCACAAGTTCTTCTGCATCTTTATCTGATTTTGCGTCCACCAAATATGTGTGTTCGTAAATTTCTGTTACCGTTACCAAACGTTTCATTTTTTATATTTCATCTCCTTACTTCTCTTTAAAAATTTTATTTTTCATAAATACTCCCATCATTGTAAACACGATAGCAAATCATATCTCCACCGATTTCCCCTTTAATTTCAACATAATCCGGTGTTTTATGTTCACTATAAATAATTTCCAATCGCTCCTCAACTTCTTTGATTGCATTATCAATTACATCATTTGTAGATACCTGCTTTTTAGCAGGTGCGTTCTTCAACATCGAATCTAACATCGAATCTAATGCATTTTTGCAAATTTGCTCTTGTTTCTCTGCGTTCATATATTTGTGTTGAGCAGCTTCTAAACGTTTATTTGATGTCTCGCAATACAACGATGTGTCACTATAACAAATAGGGCATCTTAATCTGCTTATAACAAAAGCACGAGTGTTTTTTCTCATGTATTCTACACTCAAACGGCTTCCACATTTCCGGCAAGTAATATACTTACTTTCTGTGTTTAATGGATTAAGCTTCTGACCCAAATCCGCAATATTGTTGAGTGCCTTTTCCTTTTTTTCTGATGCAATCTCAAGATCTTTTTTTAATGCTTTGATATTTTTCATTCTTAATCCTCCAAAAATCTAATTCCTCGTTCTTCAAGCCACTCAATTAATGGATTAAAATAGGCTTTTGGTCTTATAATATTAGGAACATTCTCTTTTGCCCACTCCAACTCTTTAATTGACAAAGTTCCTCCATTCATTAAATAATTTAATTCCAATCCATGAAGATGATCAGCAATATCCAAATCATAATTTGCATATAAGTATTTTGATGGAAGGCAACCGATCCAGGTATTTGCCAAATCATACTTTTGTTTTTCTTTTTCTATCTTTATTTTTGCTAAATATCCAATTAGATCTATAGCCTCCTCCTCTAAATCATTTAAAACAAAAAACTTTTTAATAATTTCAATATCTGACATACCTGTTAACTTTTGCTCATTTACCAGTTCTACTAATTCAATCATCATTTCCTCCTATTTTTCTATTCCTTTCTAATTTTCGTTTTCTAAAATTTCGCCTTCTATATAAGCAATAAAATCTTCTCTGCTCATATGATCTGGATAAGTTGGGAAAAAATTCCATTTATTATTGAGGATCTTATATTCTCTTGTCCAAAGATCATAGCTTAAATAATCTTTTCCATTAGAGTCCTTTAAACTTCCGCTTCCATCTTCAAAATGAATCCATGTCCATCCAGGTAAAAATTTACTTTTTGTTTCTATCATACAGTTTTCTCCATTTTTCTTATTTTCATTTCTATTTCTAATATGTCAGATATTAAAAAAAATAGAGCTTACAACAAAAAAGGAAGCTATCTTGCTTCCTTTTCTGGCTTAGATACTTTTAACAAAAATAATTATCTACAATGACTGTTGAAATTCCTAACTCTGTATATATATCTTCCAAATCTCGTTTAGAAATGCCTGGCGTGTCAGCTAAAAGGTTTAGCATTTGATGCGGATGATACTTCGTCGCCTTAAATAGTGTTTCATAAAATAACCTTAGCATATCAATATCTTCCGGATTATAAATATTTTCTGAATCTTTTTTTGTATTTTCCATATTTTCCTCCTATATTCTTTAATTTTAATGCCTTCAATTCATATTTAATATGTCAGAAAAATTTCAAATAAATGTTAAAATAAAAAACGAAAGGTTTCCGCCTCTCGTTTTCTACACTTATATTTTCATTTCCACTTTAACGCACATTCAAAATTATAATTTTTTAATAAGTCGTTTATTTCTTCTTTTGATATTGATGTAACCGAATGTTCCTTTGCGTATCCCTGAGAAAATATTCCTTTATTGCAAAAATATGCTCCATATTCATCAGAATATGCTATAGAAAACGCTTTTCCTGTAGAGTCATTGCAGTATCCATGTGAAAAATTACCCACATATAATAGTCGAACTGTTCCATCATTATTATACGTTACTTCATAAGCATTTCCTGTTGAATCATCAAAAGAACCATCAACTGTATTTCCTTTATAATATTTTACTAATAAAGGCTGTATATTTTCTATATACTTATCTGCATATAAAATATCTGTTCTTCTGACATTTTTACTTGTAAAATCCTTTACATTTTGATCAATATAAGAATAAATTTTTGTTACTCCGGTGTTCTGTTTATCAATTATTTTTCGATTGGAATAAGTCCATTCATTGTTTCCAGAATTATAAAAAGATATGTAGTCTAATCGGTTCCCATCATCAAAATTCGACTCGCAAATTCCATAAAGAGATCCATCAGAATTATAAGCATTTGTTACACAGTAGCCATTCCAATGATATTCTTTATTATATTGTCCCAAAAAGAAAATTTCTTTATCATCTTCATTATATGTTAGCAAAACTGTTTCATCAATTAAGTCTTCAGCAAGATACACATTTCCTTTTGTATCGACACCAATACATGTATCGTCTGTAAATGAAGATGTAACATAATTTACATCTTTCTTTTCTATGCTCGCTCCATCCACAATATCAATCGTTTCTTCATTTGCTACTGCGATTACCTTAATATTTAATGCGCTATTTATTGTTCCTAATTGATCCTGTACCCCTCCATCTTCATACAAATATTTTTTAATATCGTCCACATCAGTTTCAAGTGTGCCTATTCTTGTTTCTAACCGGTCCATTCTTTCACATAAATTGTCTACCTTATTTTCAAGTCGCACATAACTTGTTACTGCTCCCGCAATAGCGGCAACAATTGAGAGCGCACTAACGCATATAGCTAACATGCTTTTAATATCTATTTTTCGTGTTTTACTATCAATTGATTCTGATATTCTATTATCAATTGCTTTTAATATTTGCTCAAGTTCTGTTTCTGATAAATATTTTTTATCTTTATCTTCAATTTTGTCAGTTTTTCAATTATCCTTATTTTTATTCTTGTCCCTTTTACCACTCATTTCAATTGATCCTTCTAGACTTCTGCTTTCGTAAATTTTATTATCGTCCATTTTGCTCCTCCGTTAATTCTTTATAGGAATAACTAGAGCATTATAAACATTATAATTATAATATAACACCTCTACCTATAAAAAATCAATCACTACAATTATTGCCATATTATATCATCTCATATAATATGTCAGATCAATTAAAAAAAATGTAAAAGAAACAATACTATATTGGATAATACAAAAATAGCTTCAGACATTTCTGCCTAAAGCTATTCTTGCATTTCTTCTTTATTATATTTTCCTCTTCTATTTGTTTCCTTTCATTTCCCGTTTAATTTATTTCTTCTTGCAGTCATCAAATTCCTGAAGCCATTTAGCTAAACCATCCGCTTCTACATAATTCGCCCACCCATGGTTCTTAACGAACTCCTTGGATCTCTCCACATCTTCTGGAGTAAATTCCCAGATATTTTGAACGGAAGTCCATGAACCACTGCCAGCTACCGTCACATCAAATGATCCTGTTCCGATCTGTACAGTTCTTACTTCCTGGTCTGTTCTCTCTGCCTTCAAGGTTTCACTCAATAATGCAGTTTTTGCAGGATCGGTTCTCCAAACAGAATTTTTAACAACTCCGCCTTTTTCTTCAGGTACTAACGATCCGTCGGCATTCTGGAAGAATTGAGCATTGATGAATCTTGGATATACCCATGACTGGTATTTTGCGCTGGTCGCCGGATCATCTGGATCATCTGGATTTACCAGATCATCGACGACATGAATATAAACACTCTTCTTATATATAGATCCCTGACTGTCTGTAGACTGATAAATGACTCTTAAAATTGCTTCACATGGAAGTTCTAAAAGCTCATTTTCATCGAAATCGATTAAAATAAAATTCTCTCCCGGAGGAATTTCTCCATCTTCCGTATCCGTTGCTTTCGCAGTTTTGAACATCTCTTCTTCTGTAATGACGCCATTGTGGGCTTCATTCAAAGTAAAATATCTGTCAGAAGCTAAAATCCATGGACAATCATCCCAGATGGCATAAAGCGTTACGCTCCCTCCGTTTACATCTGTTACTCCGGCAGCTTCTACAAGTGATGCCACGCTGATTGTTTCATAAGCCTGCCATTGCGGAGTATATCCGTCCTTTGCTGTTTCTAATCCCCATCCCCTGTAAATGGATGCATAAGCATTTCTGTCTGCATGTGGGTCACTGTCCGGGCTGCCAATTACTTCTCCATCAATGTCAATCGTTCCATCAAGAACACCCTGTGTTACATTTACTCCGTCAAGCGTGTACTTTTTGTAATAGTCATTTCCATTCGGGAAAAAAAATGTCTCTCCGTAATGAACCGTTACTGCCGGGATGTCTGTTCCGCCACCGCCATTCGGGTCAAACTGAATCGTATATTCATTGTCTTTCCAATGAGCATATACCGTATAACTGCCTACATGACAGCATTTGTTATTCTTCCAGTACGTTCCTTCATTTGCACACAGTCCATTCTCATTGAAAATCTGTACTCCACCAGTAGGATCAGAATACCATCCAAGGAAAGTGTGTCCTTTAAGATACGGCATGTTCCAAGACACATCATGATTGTCTGCAGAATCATATGTAATTGTTGCCTGTTTTGTGCCAACTGTACCACCATTTGCATCAAAAGAAAGTGTATAACTTTGCGCTTGCCATGATGCTGTTAAAGTATCGGTAATGGAAGGCGTTGCCCCATAAGTGTATACCTTATTCGCAAAGCTTCCATAAAAAGGATTTGATTTCGTCCAGCCCTTAAAATTATAGCCTGTTCGTGTCGGATCAGGAACAGCTTTCGTGGTAAGATACTGCTGATTAAAAGTCTGTGAGGCTGTGCTTCCATTCCATTTTCCGCCATTTGGATCGATCTTTAAATTTGATTTTAAAGCAGTCCAATGCGCATAAACGGTTACTCCTCCTGTGCGGACCCACTTGCCATTTTTCCAGTAGCCTGTATTATTAACACGATACCCGTTTGCATCATACACCAGTACTCCGCCAGTAGGATTCGTATACCATCCGTTAAATTGGTATCCATCACGCTTCGGCGATAACCCTCCAATATTATCATACAGGTTCGTTCCGTATTTAACCGGGAAAGTAGATGTTACTGTCCATACATTCGTTCCCGGATAATCATATAATGTACCGCCATTTGCATTTGCAGTTACATTATATTTACAATCAACATGAGAAGATGATGTCCATGCTTTATTTATCCAGTATCCGGTATCTGTTCCTGCGGAACGTAAATAACCATTGAATTGGTCTCTGTTGTAAAATGCATCTGCGTATCCACTGATCTGGCAAATAATCGTATACTCAATTACGTCATCCCTGAAAAAGTTTGCCACGCCACCACCATAAAAAGTGATCGTATTATGTTGCGTTCCGTCTGCGTCCGTTATCGTTCCCTGGCGCACAGCAACGCCAGCTGCGGAATTGCCATTTACTACAATGCTATAATTCTCTGCCGACAGGTTCTGATCCAGAACTACCGTTAATTCGCCATTATAAATTCCGGTATTATCCTCCGGAGATGCATTTTTAATTGTTCCGTTTATAATCGCTTTACCATCAGATAGCATAGTCGTCTGAGTAGATGTAAAATCAGGGAAAGCAATATCAATCGCAGCACCGATATATAGCTGTGTATTCCACCTAACGTCATAAATCTTTGTTCCAAAAACAGAATCTCCACATCCGAGTCCGCTATTTATATTATAAAGCACTGATCCCATATCTTGTTCTGGACAAAATAATTGCCCTGATCTATATAACCCGTCTAAAATTTCACCTCCAGAAGAAGTAGTTTCTGTTCCTGAAGAATTTCTTGAATATGCAAAAATTTTTTTAGTATTTTCCCCATGAGCAGAGTCAATGCCTCCGAATAATACCTGTCCTGTTGGAGATTCTCTTTTAGATTCCAAAGCCCCAAGACCAACTTCCATATTTACCATTGCTCTATCTGTATCATTATATCCATATCGGTTTCCTTCCCAGTCATAATTTCCAAAACGGAATTTTGATCCGGCAGACAACGCGATGGCTCTTACAGGGAGATCATCTCTCTCCTCAACAACAATTAACTGCCATCCTCCCGGGGCGCCACCACCGCCGGTATCCGATACGGCATCAGAAGTTGATCCATATAAATCGCCTGACCGGCAGATCGGAATATTTGCGACATAATAATCGCCATAGCCATAAGCCTGTACAATTGATGTAACATCTGCTATATTGCAATAAATTCTTGGTCTGGAATTCGCCCATGCTCCACCAACAAATTCTGATTTTCGGTCATCGACATATACATGATCGGGATAAATATTCATACCATAAATACCTTGATTCGCTCTATACATAAAAGCCACATGATTAGAATTTTCATCCCACTTGTTGTATCTCTTTCGTGTCTCCCAGAACAGATACGCCTTTACGATTCTGGTATTGCCGTCCCCGTATAAAGTTCCCATGGAGCTTGTCTCATATCCGGTGAGAACGTTATTTAACATCTGTATATCATCGCTGCCCGATGAAGGGGCGGAATAATAATTGATGTTTCCGGTATAATTGAACTGATAACGGCCGACAGCTTTTGTGAAATTGCCAGATACAGGCAAAGCTTCAAATTCTCTATTTGTATTTACGGGGTTTTCTGCCGTCGGGGATGTAGCCGCCATGACTTGCGCGGGGTGTCCAACCATGCAGGCGGCAAGGCACAGCCCCAGTAGCCCAAAAAGCCTAACGGATTTTGGCAGGCGCGCAATAAGCTTATGAATCCCATGAGAATTATGAGAACCATGGCTGTCTTGAGAATCATGCGACTCATAATCATAAGGGTTATAAGGATCGCATGAATGAGGTCTAATCTTTTGTCTGATCTTTAATCTTCTGTCCATAATAAAAAATTCTTTCCTTTCTGACTTTTAAATTTATATATAATATGTCAGAAAAGAAAGAACTTTTTGAAAAGCTGGATATTATAAAGCAAAAGACGCCTTATACACTAAGACGTCTTCGAAAACTCCTTCTACTCATGGTAAACAAGATATTATTATAATATACCCTAAAAAATCCAAATGTCAATCGTTTTGAAGAAAAAAATCTTGACAAAATTTTTGTTTATATTGCTCATAATGTTCTAATACTATTTATCATTTATTTTTTCTGGAGTTAGCCATTCACTGTTTGGCCGGCATATCAACCGAGCATCTAAATAGGCCATAGGCAATGTTAAAATCGTTTGTCCCTGATAATTTCCGGATGGCAATTCTCTGCTAACCACTAAGGCTGTATCTACATTATCTATTTGTTCATCATCTGACAAACATAAGGGTAATAATAAATCAATAGAATTTGTAACATGATAAAAAATAGGAATAGCTGTTTTGTAATTCCACTCACATTTCTTTATTGCAATTTTTATAGCTTTATCAATTTTCTCTTTTAAACGATTTTTAAAAGCAACATTTTCTTCCACATGCTTTTGGATTTTATTATAATTATTTTTTACATCATTGTTTTCTTCAATGTTTTTAATATTGTCTTCAATTTTTGAAAAATCCTCTTCTTTACAGCAACGTTTAATAAGGGCAAGCGGAAGCCTTGAAATATTATCTATTAAAATATGATTCTGATCCCATCCATTTTCCAGCGATTCAGCTCTCGATGTATCAAAAATAATATCTCTAAGAATATCTTCATCTGATTTTGAGTTGATCTTAAGAAAATTTACCCGAGGAGGAATTTTTTCTTGAGCAATCTGACGATGCATTATCTTTCCTAATGATTCAGTTCCAAGTTGTGTAAATCCTTCGCAGTGCCATACTTTTTTGCCATTTGATTCCGAAGCTGAAAAGCACATATAAATATAATCATATGATGAATTTACTAGCCCAGTATTAAATGCAGCAAAATCTTTTTTATCTGAAAAACTAATGAGTCTCTGAAGCTCTGCACAATAAAAAGTATAATTAAGATATTGTTTTAAAATAAAATATTCTTTTTCGTCTTCATCCGGAGACTCTAAATTCTTTGAATTAAAAACAGATGGGTATTCCCAATTCTCTCCAGGCAATAACATTTTATCTAATTCCTTTAGCCAATAAGACCAATTATCTATGTATGCAAAAAGATTTATAGCATTTGCGACTAATTTTGAAGATGATCCTATCCGACTTACATACCATTTTTTATCAGATAAACATAATCTGTTTTTCTGTACTGTTACAGCCATTCGACCACCATGTTTAGTCTTGCCTTTAAGTTCAAATATATACTCTGTTTTATCACACAAAATCTTATTATTTTTCGCAGCTTCTTTATAAGATATGCTAATAAGTTCGCGTATAACTTCATTATCTAATTCATTATTTTCTGTTATACTTTTATATGTTTTATAAGTAACAGCTGTTATTTCCACAAATTTTAAGAAATCATCTGCTTCAACATCTTTAATTTTGGATAACAGCCTCATTCCTTTAGGTGCTGGTACTAAATTTATTCTAATTCTTTTCTTAAAGCCTGTTTCAATTTCTCCGATATTATCAATCATTACTTCTATAATATCTTTTTCTTTTATTGTCTCTAATTTTATAGTTTTATCATATTTACTTTTGTGCAACAGCGCATCTACTTCCGGATATATTTCTATAAATATTCCAGTTTCATCTGTAATATTTTTTACACGTCCTTTTATTATATCTCCCTTCGAAAATATCTTTTTAAATTCATTATACATGTTATGTTTCTCAACATGTTTATATTCTATAGCAAGTTTTCCTTTCTGATTTTTCCCTCCATCTTTGCACCAAATATAATCATTCTTGTGATATTCACTTATTGCGTTTTTTAAATTTTTTTGATAGCATAATCTATTTTCTGTTTCGCCATCGAATTTAACAAAAACCCCAAACTCTTCAACATTTACAATTCTTACTAATTGATACTCTTCCATAGTGGCTTCCTTTCTTATGCATTATTTTTATATATTATATATTATCGTAATTTCATATCATTGTCAAAGTTGTAGTTCATATACAAAAAAACAGAAGCGACTAGCTCGCTTCCGTTTTCATTCTTTTACTTTTATTGTTTAATGTACGGTTACTGTGCCGTCAAAGCTACCACCACCGTGACCGTAATTTCCTGGATCTGCATTGCTGTTATCCCCAAGACTTGGGTCCATAGGAATTACATAATCTGGCATCGAATTAGATGGCGTGCTACTTGCTCCATTGTCACTAGAACCACTATTTGCTCCTGCGTCTCCACTCGTAGCCCCTGTATCCGTACTCGGTGTAGAAGTGCTCTCGCTCGGTGTGCTCGGTGTGCTGCTTGCTCCTGTGTCTGCACTTGGTGTGCTTGCGGTATTTCCTGCGTTCGCGCTGCCGGAATTTCCTGTACTGCCAGAGTTTCCGGAATTGCTAGAACCAGAAGGTGTATTCGCACTAGAACCGGAATTGGAACTAGATCCAGAACTGGAACCGGAATTCGTTGTTCCCGTTGTTCCCGTTGTTCCGGTACTCGTTGCAGTAGAATTCGTCTTCTTGCTGTCACTCTTTGCACTGTCAGATTTTGCTGTCTTTCCTGTCTTGTCTGTCTTTGTATCCTTGGCTGTCTTCTCAGCCTTTTCAGCTTCCTTTACAACGATCTTTGCTGTCTGCTCTGCAGTAAAACCATTCTCATCCACAACCGTGTACTTCACTTCGTACTCTCCGACTGTGCCAAGGTCTACGGCGGAATCGTCGCAAGCAATCTGGCTTGTGAGATCATTTCCATTGCAGTCAACAGCTGTTACGCCAGAAAGATAATCAACACTCTCGTCTCCTACAGTTGCTTCCAGATCCTTGATTCCGGAGAATACCGGGGCAGACCCCACCATGACATCGAGTGGATAGTTGGAATTATTTCCAGACGCATCGGAAAGTGTCAGCATAATAGTATACTCTCCTGCCTCTGCGAAAGAAATCTCATCATTTGAAATAGTTACATCTCCAAGAACAAATGTCTCAGAAATAGCATCTTCGGTTGTCTCGGTTGTCTCGGTTGTCTCGGTTGTCTCTACGTTCTCTGTAGCTTCCACAACTTCCGTTCCCTCTGCTACAGCTTCCTCTGCGGCAGCCTCTGTCTCCTGCTCGGAGAATACAGCCGTTACATTCTTGCTTGCCTCTGTCACTTCCGTGATCACATCCTCTGCCGTCAGTGCTTCGCCGGCGTCAAGAACGATCTTCTCAGAAGTGAGTTCTGCTACCGGAGCGGTTGTATCAACAACATCCACAGTAAGATCTACCGTCTGATCCTTGTATGTTACTGTTGCCGTGTACGTTCCAAGTGTAGCGGTATCTACTTCAGAGAAGTCAATCGTTGTCTCTGCCGCTACATCTGCATCGCTGACATAATCAGCCACGTTTGTGTCAATTTCATTTCCCAGCTCTACACTTACCTTATCAGATGTAAGCGCTAATTCTTTTGCTCCACATCCAGTTACTCCAAGTGTACTGGATAAAATCATTGCTGTTGCCAGCATTGTCGCTACTCTTTTCTTTCTCATACTCATTTCTCCTTATATTATGCTTTATTGTAAATTGTAAAGTAGATTATTGCCAATTCGTTTTTGCTTTCCCATTGGACACTTATAATATGTCAGATTTTTTATATATCATTTTTCGGTACAGGAAAACAATTTTTCATTTACAAAGCAAATATTTTCAATTAGTTTTCCTCATGTTATGCTATTTTCAGCAATTTTAAAAGTTCAGTTTTCATGTTATTGTCTGCCTGCTCTAAACAAATTCGTCCATCATTATATGCCGTTTTTATCATGTCTTTTATTTCACCTTCAAGGAATCTTCGAATATATTTTCCCTGCGCGTCATCATTATCGTAAACAATTTTATATACATTAGCGCAATTTGCTAATTTCCCTAAAGATAAATCAACAATATCATAATGCGTATCTTGCAAATCTGGAATAGCAATCTCTCTGCCTGCATATGTTTTTTGATACTGAAGATCATTTTCTTGTAAAATTTTTGTATCAATTACAATAAAATCCATTTTAGACAATTTAGATGATGTTACGGCAATCGCTAAAACCGCATTATTTATATCTTCTAAAGAATCTATAATCCATGTTGATAACGTACCATTCGTTGTTCTAAATTCTCCTGTCGGTAAATCAGCAGATAATGTGTTAAAATCCGATATTTCATTTAATAAATCCATATTTTTTCGTTTATTTATCTTTCGAACTAAGTATGGCATTTTATTCTCCGTCACGCTCCAAGTACTTAATTACTTTATCCACATAATCCTGTAGCCATTTTTGATCACAACGCAAATTTTTCAAAACACTAATTCCTTTTTTAGAATTCCACTGTTCATAAACTTGTATTGCTCGATCTCTTAAATATATGTTTTTATGCTGCAATAATCCAAGAGCCATTATCTGTCCTTTAGGCTCCGCTTCATCATATTTCATACAGGAAATCATTTCCATAACACCTAATAAAACATGTTCATCATCATATTTGCTTATATAAATCTGCATTAAAGCATCTAATATATATTCTTTCGATTGAATAGATAATTTTTCTTTAATGAACCTTTCGGAATTAGAAATTACGCCATCTTCATATTCGTCAGTCGAAATAATAGAGAGAATAGTGTTTTCATATTCTTTGACAATTGCCTTTCGATCAATATTAATGTTAGCATTTTGTACTAAAATATCTTCTGGTTCTAAGCTGGACGTTAGGTTCAAAGGCCTTTTTTCTTTTGGTTCACTATTCCATTGAAGACTTGAAGTTGTCGTTTTTACTATAGGTTTTATAAAAGGTTTTATGCCTTGTGCGCTCGTATCTTCATTCTTTTCTTTTTGTGAACAATTTCTCGATAAATTCAAAGCACTTTTAAGAAGATATTGATTCAAAAGTTCAATTTGCTTTTGTTGCTCAACTGAAAAATCTTTGTTTTTGACTATTATTTCCATTTAAAATCACCTTTCTATTTCTTCAAAAACATTATCAATAATGATATTTGCTTTTTGTGAAAACTGAATAATATCTTTAGCTTTAAAACGATAATCATCATTTTGAGCCACGGTATTAATATCTATAGATACAGCAATTTCGTTTATTTGAGGGTCATTTTGAGGATAAACTTTAGATAACTCTGTAATACAATTACAAAGTTCTTTTTTGTCATCCCACTTTATTTCCTTTCTTAAATTAAAGCGGGTACTCCATTCTTGCAGCACTTCTCCTTTATATAAATTTAAAGGAGCCGCAAATTTTTCAGTGAAAACTTTAAATTCATCATCAGACATTTCTTCTAATAAAATTTTACCATTTACGGCAATTCGATTTCCTGTTGTTTCCGGAAATGTACGAAAAACTTTTTCTACTAAATTTTTTACATAATTGCATAAATCATCAATTTTAATATATTTCTGAGTATCCGGTCGATAATTATAATTAAAATCTATTCTATTTTCTAAAAATACTATATTCCAAGTTTTATCTTCTGACACCATTTGAATTCTATTTTCAGTTGCAATTTCTCCAGATACAGGATTCAAAGATAATAAATCAATTGTTCCCGGTATAAATGATTCATCTTTTAAATTATTAAGTAAACTTAATACCACTGCTGTTCGTGGTTTAATATTTATAAAGCTTCCAAATAAACTTGTTTGAAAATTCACTATTTTTTCCATTTCATTCCCTTTCCAATTATATGAATTAATGATCTGTGTTATTTACATATATATTCTATCATATTATTTTGCTTTTCGTCAAAATCATTCATCCGTGTTTATGCAATATTTTATGTTTCAGCAATATAGCACTTTAAACTTATCGATAAAAATAATTGTATAGTTTGTTTTTCTTAAAAAATTTTGATATGTAGCATCCATGTTGTAAATCGCATTTGCCAGAGCAGATTTATCCATTTCCTTTAGCCACACATATTCTTTCTTTAATTGTCTATTGCAGTAATTAGTTTACTGACAGACATTGTCGTTTCTGTTCTTATCATGCAAATAATTCAAATCCTGTTGTCATACTTTCTTTTTCCTTTCTAATATACTCTTGTAGGTAATGAAATGCAAGAGCTTTTGCTGTATATTTACAATCAATATGTCAGATATGTTAAAAGAAATTATATCTTTATCAAGCATCAAAAAAAAACAATAAAAATGTATAAAAACTTATATATTATATATGTGTCGAGCAAAAAGTAAACACTAGACAAAAATTATAAATGAAAATTTAATGTATCTAGCATTTTTGTTGACTTTCACGCACTATTTCTTAGATCGCTTAAACAACATTTTTCTGTTTTTAGGTTTTTAATATCTTTGACATTCTTTATAATTTTTGTACCTTTTATATTTTCCTTTTTTCCTGATATTTCTGTTTTAGTTTTTTGTATTTTTCCCTTCTCTTCCATTTTCATTCTGGTGACAGAAATGCATTTGTCCATGGCATTAGCCATTTCTTTAATAAAGTCATCTAAGGAAGACATTCCATGACCTGTTCCCAATTCCTTATCTATCTGATATTGATTCTTATATTTTTGGTCATTAGCAATCTGCATGTCAATAGATGGCAAACCTTTCTTATCAGCCTCTTCGTCTGCATCAGCATATAATCCCTCATTTTTTGTAAGATCTAAATCATAACCGTATTCATCATATGCCATCTCTTCTTCGTCTTGATCATCTTCTTCTAAAATAAAATTTGCACCCACTTTCCAAGCATTAAAAGCACTTTTTCCAGCTTTTTTTGCTCTGGCAAGAGTATGTATTTCTTTTTTTGTTTCACTTAAAGTAAATCGACCTTCTTTCAATTCTTTTAAGAAAGGATATTCTTTAAATAAACGATAAGCGTTAGATCTGGAATATCCAGCAAGTTCAGCTGCATCTTTAACAGATTTATTTGAATCAAGAGCTTCTGCAAATACAATCAATTTTTGAGATAACTTTTTCCCAAATCCTCTTTCTTTACGTTTTACAGAATTTCTTTTTTTCTCATAATTGTTATGCCTTTTATTTTTCTGTTCAACAGTATAACTTACTAAGCTATGTTCTATCGTGCAGTCAGATAAACCTAGCATATCGGCAATTTTCATATTATTGAAGAAAACTAAATGCTTATATTGATATCGGAGAATGGCTTGGATTTCGCTTTCTTTTAATGGTGTTGTAAAAAAACTATTATAGTGATGAACAATGATGTCACAAAATTTTTCAGAACACCCCATTAATCGCACTGAGTTGGCCACAATAGTTAAAATATTGTTTCTGAAGCCAATAACATTTCCGGCATTTTCGTGAATAGTTCTATGGATATCGAAAAATCTTGCACGTAAATATAATGGAATGCTTTCATCATGCAGCATCGCACTCCAGGTAGATTGATCCCGCTCTTTTCCTACCGGATGCTGAACCTTCAGCAAAGCATGGTATTTTTTAAACAGTTCCTTATCTTTTACATTCTTACAATTTTTTTCTTTTGGCCCCCCATAAGTATGCAAATAAGACTCTAATAATGATTCTATAGAGCCATAATTGTCCTCAGCAATATCTTCTGTCAAAGCTTCGGTCTGATAATGTTTGCAAATTCCTTCTGTATAATGAATTTGTGCCACAATTCCATGTGTGTATTTGTCATATTCTTTGTGAGGGGCATCTGCATTTTTCTTTATAAGATTTTTTTCATCTGCGTAGTTTAAAATATCATCCCTGAAAGAAGAATAATCTAACACCTGTCCTCTGAAAAAAAGTTTCGCCTCTTTTCCTGTTTTCTGATTAACAGAATAAGGTAAGCGAGTAGAATTAAACATTCCAACGCGAACCATATCAGCCTCAAAAACAACTGCAAGTAAATTATTGATCATTTGAAAAATACCTGAATAATCATGAATATCATTAGAAAAGGCGTAAATAGCATGGATGCCCTTTCCCCCACTCGCCAGAAAATATGTAGGTGTAAATTTGTAAAATAATGGATATTTATCAAATACATATTCTGTCCATTTATCTTCAGGCAAATCATACATATCAGCACAATCGTCAATATCAATCATCATTGTTGAGCAGCTTTTAATGTTTCTGGATGAATAAGAATTATTATTTGAATGATAAAACAAAGCCGTTTTCAAAAAATAATCTCCTCTATTTAGCGAACGGAAATTAAGTAGCTGTTCAGCTAGAGTAATCGTCCGATCCCTTTTAGGGAAATTTTTTTTAGCATCAGCTACAAAAATACGATATCCATCATTTTTCCGATATAAAGAAGTCACAACTGTGCCGGTTGTAAGACCATCGGCATGAAAACAATCATTTAAAAATTTCTGCATAACATTTTTCTTAGTATCATTAAAAAATGTATCAAATTCGTTCTCGCTTTTTTGTTTGCCGGCTTCTTTCCAGGCTTGATAATATTCTTCTGTATTCTCAGATTCGCGTATATGATCAAATGCATATTTTGTTTTATCATAATAAATATAAGTGTTTTCGGATGTAATATTCTGCATAAGCAAAAACCTTTCTGATAAATCAACTAAATTTACATAGTTAATATGTCAGAAAGGTTTTTTATTTTTAGATACAAGAAGCCTTATAGAAACTACTAAAAAATTATATATTATATATGTACAGGGCAAAAAATGAACATCATTATATCTTTGAACCAAAAATAAAAAAGGGACGAGAAAATTTCTCACCCCTTTCGCTTTGTTTTTTAATCTCTTATCATTTTTTCTTGAATTCCATAGCTTTCCTTATCGTGGCTTCAGTATATTTGAATTTTTCTTTTGTGTTTTCTAAATATAAATCACTATTTACATTCCAACCACCTGCTGAACGCAAAATTTCATTTCTTATTTTCCAAAATTCATCTAAATGAGTTCGAAAATAATTTATTGCATCATTTTCACACTGGAATTCATCATTGTATTCCCAAAAGAAACCTCTTTGGTTTGTTGCAAAAAATGAATTTGTATCGAGACAATATGCAATTATCCACATAGAATAAGTTTTTGAAAAATCTTCACCTTTTTTTAATTCTTTATACATAAATTTCCTCCGTTTCTTAAATTATTAGTTCAATGCATTGCTTCTATTACAATAGTGGAATCCTGGGTTGTAATATATTTTATCTTCATATCGAGAATGCGATCTAAAGGTTTACTGAACCCGTCTCTTTTTGTGCTAAAAATCAATTTTGCTCCATCTCCATATTGCATTCCAGCTTCTGCACAATCATAAATATCATAATTGTAATTGCAATCAAAATCATCACTATAAACTAAATCTCCAACAAGCATCTTTATTTTCCTCCATAAATCATCCTTTTGTTTTTATCTGTCCCAATAATCTCTATCATTAAATTAATATCCATATTACATCTCTAAATTATTCTCTCTATTTTCACACTCTTTACATATTTTTAAACATTCCTCTTTTGCGTCTATCAAATCACACGTTATACACATTTCAGGACATTCAAATGATGTATACCCATTTATTGTATATTCACTTTGTATGAAAAAATCTCCGCATAAACCCTTTATCTTTTTTGGTTTTTTCATAATATCGCCTCCATAATTATTATATCATTTCACCCGCAACATCAATAGCATCATCTAAATTGTCACAAGGCCGACAAGATCCTTCTGGGAGAAGTTCTTTACCGTCTGATACTCTAACAACTTGCATTACTGTTTTACCATACCCCTTGCAATCATTTACTACAATAACCACCCTCCCATTTTTATTACCATAATTATATATAGCGAACATATTTTTTTCATTTGCCTTTCGTTTATAATTTTTATATTTTTCTTTAATGGCTTTAATTGTCATTTATTCTCACTCCCTATATCCATAATCAAGTTCGTAAGTTCATTCTGCATTTTTTCCAACCGCAACGCTTGCATTGGTGTAATATCTCCGCTTTCTATTTTATTTTTAGTTTGATATTCCAAAAAAACATCATTGATTTTCTCTTCTACTAAGCTATACAATCCTTCTCTATCCATTTTATCGTCTCCTATAATATATCACAAGATCCAATCAGTTTGTATAAAATTTACTATTTGTGAAATGTGCTTTTCACTGGGTTTATAATCTTCTTTTATATCAAATGTCCTAATGATGCAGGAAACACATCAAATTTTGTACTTGAAATTGTTTTAATTTTATAGTTTCTATTTTCTAAAAAATTTATTACAAACTGTAATTTATCCCTTTCCTTAACATTTTTAATTCTCTCATCCAATTCTTCAAAATAAACTTTTTCTAAATATCCATAAAAAATTATACCAATTTTTAATTCTAGAATTTCAATTGAATCAATCACTGTATTTCTCTCCTCTAAATGCGCTTTTTCATGTCTTATTTTATTGCAGAATCTCCTTTTTTCTTTTGTTTCTAAATCTCATATTTAATATGTCAGATCTCTGGAAAATAGAAGAAATAGGTAGAAGCAATGGAGAATGCAAAAGAATTAAAAAGTATATCAAACACATTTGAAAATTATATATTATATATGCTACGAGCAAAAAATGAACATCATAATATTTTTGAACTAAAAACAAAAAAGGATGAGAAACTTTCTCATCCCTTTCGTTTTCTTTTCCAATATTCAATTTTCTTTCTCAATAATGTTTACCGTTCTATGCATAATCATCTGATATCTATAATTATCAAAGATTTAATATTAGAAATTAAACATCGTGTACTCGATTTTTTTCAAAAAACCATAAATACAACGCTTTGACTTCTATATTTGAAATAATTTTCATTTGGCACATGCATTCTAAGAACCCTCTCAGCTTTCCGGCATTTCTCTCAAATTCTTCTTTGAGATTATTTTTTCTTGCTTGATCAAGTAAAGCAGACATTGTTTTTAAATACTTAATTTGTTCTTCACTCAACTTTTCTAATGCTTTTTTTGTCATAATTGTATCCTCCACTTTTCACAATTTGTTCATATCCAATATGTCAGATCTAAAAAATAAAAAAATAAAAAATGTAAAAATCAAAATAGTGTATAAAAAAATATATATTATATATGTTCCGGCTAAAAAATAGACACTTTGAAAAGCAAAAAGGAATGAGAGCTTTTCTTCTCTCATTCCTTTATATTTTTTATGTTTTATACCAAGGAATCGTATATTTTTTTCATTTCTGCTTTATCGCAGGCCGCCAAAAGCACTTTTGTTTGAATACCTTTTATTTCTCCTTTCGTAAATATCATAAAATGAGATTGAATGTATTGTGTATATGCATATGCATTTAATGATGTATCAAAATAACAACCGGCTACTCTTCTCATCATTTGTGCATTTGTGCCAATAATGCGAACTTCTGCTATGCCTTTAAGTTTTCCCTCCTGTTCCATTTCACTTACTTTATCAAATCCGTGCCATACTGATTGAATAGCCGGAAATTCTGAATTGTTTCGATTTATTTCAACTAATCCGCAATTTCCAATCTCTTTTTTAAATGTATGCAACGATTCTTTTACAATTTGATTTTGCGAATTTAATCGTGCAGTAAGTATCTTGAACGTAATATCATCGCTCCCTCTTTTTGATTCATGGTTACAAAAAACAAACAAAATGTTTGGTGCAATTTTGATTGTTCCTTTAGGATCTGTAAGTTTATTTTCGTAATACGGAACCGAAAAATAATTTTTTAGTTTAATCGGTCCTGTTACTATATATTTTTGCGCTGATCCTTTAATACTGTTTAAAGGTTGTATTCCAGACAAGTTGCCATTATTGACATTGTTCCTTACTAATTTTCCCAAGGTAACGAGATTACCTCCAGCGCTACGTATTTGTTGTGCATAGCTCCCTAACACATCTGAAACAGAAAATTGAGCGCCCACTCCATAATTTTTAATTCTGTTCCAAAATGCCTGGAATCCTATAGCATTTATTAAATTCATGGCACTAGCTGTTTTTGAAGCGATATCATTCATTATTACATACCTCCGTATCCATATATTTATCTCCTTACTCTATTAGGATAGCATACTATCTTAGCTTTATCAATACTTTTTTGAAACCAAGATATTATAATATGAACAAAGACAACATCATGTCACGGAATCTTTTTATAATAAAATACACTTGTGAAACAAATACGCATAAACACAAAAAATGGCTGGTTCCTTTGAAGTTGATGCTTCGCAGTTCCCCGCCATTCTTTATTATTTCCACTATCAATATGTTTTTATTTTTCGAACCCAGCCGCACTTGCTACACATAAATGTGGAGATTGTTCCATCTGTATATTCATTTTGCTTCACTTTGATAAAGTTATGTTTACAAAAACATGAACGAATATAATTCACAAACCATCTCACGTATTTCGATCCTTTCTAAATCATCATTCACTTATTGTTTTTTACATAGAATTTATGATGAAAGCACCATTTAAGGGAATGCAATCTGTCTAATGTCTGGTCAAATGTTCCACCAATGACACATCCATCTTCATAACAAAAACCTTTGTTATTGTCCCAATAAATATACTCATCTTCTTCTAACCCATCAGAATATAATTTATTTGCATTTCCTAATTGGATTTGATTCAAACCTTCTTGTAAAGAAATCTCTCTGTATTCATTTGTTGGTGTAAATTCCATATATTTTCCTCCGTTGTGAACTGTCCATTGTCTAAAGCCAATGGGATTCTTGCTTCATCGACCTCTTCAAGTTCTCTTTTATTAAAATTGCATTTATCTATATTTCCACCTCCGAGAAAATTTCCGTTTCTTCTTATTCTACATTGCCTATGGCATTAACATAACATTCATGAAATACCGTAGATTTATTTCCACTTTCATCAAATATATCAATCCATGCAGACAATACTCTATAATTACTCCTTCCTCTTTCAATCGTTTCCGTGGCTTCTTCAAGACTTACGCACCCACTTGACATTGCAGAAAGCCAAGGCTTACTATTTTCTGTATCCTGAATAAGTAATGATACCCAATATAATTTCATATTATCAACCTCATTTCTATCTAATCAAATCAAAATCCTCATTAAATGTTTCCATATCAGTTGTATATCCGCACTTGTTTTCATCAATAAGTATCATATTTTCGCCACGCATCATACATCTGTATTCATTTCCTTCTTTGAAATTACTAAAGCGATTGTCTTCCATTAACACTTTTACATCATGTTTTGCTTTTGCTTTCATATTATTCCTCACTTTCTAAACTAAGAAATCATTGTTTCATTGCTATATCTATAAGAGCATCAATTTCGTCATATGGCGAAATTTCCACACTTGCCTTACAAGCATCAAAACAATTCATAGGGCACTCAATACTAATTGTCATTCCATTCGCTTCTGGATATTTCTTTCCAACTAGTTCTCTTAATAACGAAGTGTCAGCTACAAAATAAAATGTTGTAGTTTCATAATCCTCACTATCATATCTTTCTTTAAATTTAATTCTATTGTCTATTGTCTATTGTAGTCATATTATCTTCCTCCATTCTTCCAAACTTTACTCAATTGTGATATATATTCCAGAACGTTTATCCCATGCGAAAATTTGGGTATTTAATAACGCTTCCGGTAATTCAGATGCGTCACCTTTGAATAAGTCTTTATTTTTATTAGTAGAAACAATAATTAAATTTGCATGATTTTCTTTTCGTGTACTTAATAATTCTTTTAACGTTGGAACTTCTTCCATAAATATCAATCCTTTACATTCTTGTTATTATCCTGTTGAATCTCTTGCTTTATTTTCTTTCAGCTAAACATATTTCTTCTGGATATGCAGCCATTATATCTCCGTTTTCGAGCCGGATATTCCACATAGGTAAGCACTCCAAATCGGCACCATTTTCTTTGTCTTCCGTAACCTCTTTTACTTTTTCGACAGCCAATCATTAAAATCATTTTTATAATAAGTTCTTATCATATCTAACAAACATCCAATTAACTGTACCATAATAATTACTTCCAACCTTTTCTTGTATTATATCAAACTCGTTTATTCCACGCATCAATAATTTTATCTTTATCATAGTCAGTATCAGTCATAATATCGCAATCATCACAGTATATTCGATAACCTTCCTGATTATCATATATAAGTGTCGCATGTCCACCGCAAAATGGACAAGGTTTAAGGTTCGCTTTTACTGTATTTGTCATGGTTCGATCTCCTCTCTAAGAAATTTTCGTTTCACTCTCTACTCCTAATAAGTAGAAAGTTCTATACAAAATCAATCTGATTCATATTCCAGATCTTTTTCACACATTGAATCATCAATTTCTCTCTTTTGAATTAATGATTCTGTTATATTGTGATTAGATTCCAAACTACTGAGACTGTTGATTAACAAGCTACATTCGCGTATGTACGTTTCATTTTCATACGCTTTGAAAATCTTTCTTGCCAATTCGTCATTTCTCTCAAACGAATACCAATCTTCTGCAACAACAGATGAATCACCAATATCTTTTACATCAACCTGATAAATTTTATAATCTTTCATACAGATATACTGTCTGGAAGTTTCACAAGATGGGTCTTCTTCATATGCTTTATATATTTTTAATTGTGATACAATAATCTTGGTATCTTTGGCAAAGCAATAATCTAATGGATTTTTAAGGTAATAATGATAAATTGTTTTACCAACCAAGGAATTTAATTCTTCTTTTCTTAACTTTACCATATAATAATCTCCTTAATTAATCAAATATTATTAAAAGATTTGCAAACAAAGCAAAAACAATTGTCTTTAAAATTTCTGAAATACCTTCCATATATAATCCTTTTCAGCACATTCATCGTTTCATGTTATTTATTTTATTCCATCCAGCTTTTAAGTGTATCACTGTCTTGCAAGTCTCCAACAATCCGCTTATAGATTCGCACAAAATCAGAATTTCCAAAAGCTGTTGGCAGGTCATTATCTTCCAGATATTTGTTGAATGTTTCAATATCCTCTTCTGATAAAACACCTCTGAATCTGCTACGACATTTTACAATGTTGTGAAGACAAAAATCATCTACGTGACCATATTGGCATAAGTCTCTTGCCATCATCATGTCACTATAAAGTTGCATGAAAGTATCATTGTGTTTTTTCTCACCTAATTGAGCATACAAAGCATTGCAAATAATTCCTAAATCGTCTGCGGTTAATTCAACCATTACTTCCTTTTTTTCTTTTGAGATAGTTTGAATATTCATATTTACTACATTCCTTTCTAAAAAAATCCTCATTGCCTTCACCTTAATACAATTAAATCTGCTTCTTCGACATATTTCTTTGCAGCATCATATCCATTTCTATTAAGTTCACCTTCAATACTAAACCAAAGTGAATCTAAAAAATTTGGAATAGATGCAAAATCTTTGTTTGGATATTTTTCTCTATATCGTTTATACATCGTTTTATATAATTCATCTACTAAATCACGTTTCATATTATTTCCTCCATTTCTTATGAAGCTCTTGTTTATTTTCTAAAGATAAAGAGCATTATTTTATTATAAAAACTCCTTTTATAAAAACTCCTTTTTTCTTTTGTTTTTAAATTTCATATTTAATATGTCAGATCTCTGAAAAATAGAAAAATAGACAGAAACAATGGAGAACGCATAAACAATAAAAAGCACATCAAATACATTTAAAAATTATATATTATATGTGTGCCGGGTAAAAAAATAGACATAATGAAATTCACAAAACAAAAAATATATTTTATACCGAAAAATATGAATAAAAATCTGACATATTAAATATAAGAAATAAGAAAGGATATTAAAAAAATGTATGAAACGTTTACATAAAGTATCAATAGATAGGAGTAAAATGGTAGGAACAGAAGTCATCTCCCGATTTACATATATGGATCAGGAAATTATGAAAAATACAGAAAAAGAAATTGAAAAAGCATTTGAGGATTCAAATTTTTTGAAATTAAAGGATCTTTTTCTTCAAAGATTTCGGTTTTATTTAGATCATCTGTCGTATAAGGAACGTTCTATTTTAAATCAGGGGTTATCTGTAAAGAAATGTGAGTCTTTACGGATGATGCCTGTTTTGTCATGGCTTCCAGGCGATGATATTCAAAAAGATATTTTATATTTATTGTCTATGATAGATTATTATTTATTAGTTATTCAGTTAATTCAAGATAAAAAAGATCAATATGAATTGCTTGTAAACATTAATTATTTATGGTCAGAATGTGCTGAAAAATCAATGTCGTTTTGTGCGGCAAATGATCTTGATCCAGAAATCGATTTAAAATGTGTAAAATATCATGGAGGCGACCCATTTTTAAGTGAAGAAGCTTCTCAAATTGTTTTTTTGCAAAAAGTTGAGCAGTTGTATCTATCAGTTATAAAAATCGAACAGCTATTGTCAGAAGGGACCATTTTAGAACGTGAATGGGAATTTTCTGATATTAGCTCAGGAATTTTAGATTTAACCTCTACTTTTTTTTACAAAGAAATTTACAATTATGGATATGATCCAATGCTTGTAAAAAAAATCTATCTTTTTGCAGCTTAATATTTTTATTTAGATAGCAAAAAAACAGCCATGCAGAAATACTTCATTCTACCTGGCTGTTTTTATTTATGCTTATTTACTATTCTACTATTTCTCCAATTTGTGCCGCAACTTCTTCTGGAATGCAATAACTCAATGTTCGAAAAATAGCGTTATCCTCAAAATAAAACTGAATCCTTGCGCCTTCTTCTACTTCATATTTCTTTAAAATATCCTTGAATTCAAAGAAAAAGATTGCTTCATTCTGAAGATTTATTCGATATATCTTCTCATTCTTTTTCGCTTTCCGGATCTTATTGGCAGACATACAATAAACAATGTCTTCAGTTTCATCTCCTTCCTGTGAATTTGTCTGAAATTCATCTACTTCAATTCTTCCATCAATAATGATGCCATTCCCAACTTTTAATAAATCAGCACAATCAGCATACGTTTTTGCCCAGACATTCACTTTCATAGAGCCGCTTTTATCACTGACTGTTATAGACGCCCAAGGGTTTTTGTAACGATTATACATAACATTTACATTTTCTATAATACCAGTAATGGAAGCTTTTCCTTCTTCTGCATCTAAAATCGGTTTTGTGTGGACACAATACTGATCAATTGGATGCCCACTCAAATACATTCCAAGAACTTCCATTTCATTATTGAGGTCCTGAATGATGTCTGGCTTTATATAAGGAATCTGAATTTGCCGCAAATGTTTTCTTGCATCGTCAGCATCTTTTTTTGCTTTATCTGCCTTTGCTTCCAAATTGGCAATAGTAGGAATCTTTTTGGTTGTTACTGAATAAGAAATTCCTTTTTCTTTTAATCTTTCCTTTAAGTTTTCTACTGTTCCAAAATTTTCTTCTTTCAACAAATCAATTACTTTATCGATATTGTTATTAAGTTCTTCCTTTTTTGCCATTTCAGATGCAGTATCCATAATATCCATAAATGCCGCACCCATTAACGAATTCCTTGAATATCCCAATGAGTCAAATGCTCCAGCTAAAATCAAATTATTCAATGCTCGTGATCCCACTTTTGTTCTTTCAGCAAAATCATTGAAATTTTCAAACGGATGATTTTTCCGTACTTCGATTACTTCCGCAATCGATTTTCCAACTGCTTTAACAGACTTTAACCCAAAATAAAGTTTTCCATTTTGTACAGAAAAATTTACTTCAGAACGATTAGCGTCTGGGGGCAAAACTTCCACTCCCATTTCTCTTGCATTCTGAATGAACTTAGCATAGTCTGTAATTTTGTCTGTATGCATTAATAATGCACAGATAAATTCGGTTGTGTAATGATACTTTAGCCATGCAGTTATATATGCGATGACACTATATGCAGCAGAATGAGATTTGTTGAATGCATATTTTGCGAAGTCTATCATAGAATCATAAATTCTATTAGCCGCGTCTTCTGTAATCCCATTATTTACGCATCCTTTAATATTTCTTTCAGAATCTCCATATACAAAACTTGAGCGCTCCGCATCAATTACATACTGTTTTTTCTTACTCATGGCACGTCGGATATTATCTGCCTGTCCCATAGAGTAACCGGCAAGCTGCTTACAAATTTCCATTACCTGTTCCTGATAAACAATTGCACCATACGTATCTCCTAAAATTGGTTCAAGTTCCGGCGTTTCATAGTGCGGAAGACACTTGCCATTTTTTACGTCGCATACCCCGGGAATAAAATCCATTGGACCTGGCCTGTACATTGCATTGAGAATTATTACATCCTCAATATTCTCAGGCTTTAACCGTTTTAAATATGCTCTCATACCAGGAGATTCAAACTGAAATACACCAATTGTATTACCTTTTGCGAATATTTCTTTAAACACTTCCTTTTCAAAAGGAATTTCATATGGATCAATTGCAATTCCATGATTCTTCTTAATCATTCGTAATGCATCAGTAATAACATTTAATGTTTTTAAATTTAACAGATCCATTTTCAAAAGACCAAGTGCTTCGCCTTGAACCATGTCGCATTGCGTTGTCCAGCACCATAAGCTTTTCTCTTTGTCACTGGTATTAAATTTAAGTGGAACATAATCTGAAAGATCTGCATTATCACTAATAATTAGTCCAGCCGCATGCATTCCGTAATTAGTAAAAGACCCTTCTACATCTTTTGCAATTTTAAGAATTTCGACAGCATTTTCATCTTCTTTAAAAAGATCGACAAGATGATCAAAAATTGTTTCATCAGCATTTTCTTTTTTTACTTTCTGCATATTTGTATCAAAGGTCAAATTCAAACCATTCGGTACTGCTTTGCGGATTCGATCTCCAAGAGCAAGAAAATTTTCGTTTTTAACTGCCCCATAAAATCTTGCAGCATCACGGACTGCTCCACGCATCTGCTGATATCCTTTTGTCATAATATTACAGACTGCTTTTTCTCCATATTTTGCCTTGATAAATTCAATAGTCTTGTCACGAATATCTGTTTTATAATCAGAATCAATATCAGGCATACTTACACGTTCCGGATTCAAAAATCTCTCAAAAACAAGCCCATATTTAATAGGGTCAATATTTGTTATTCCGATCAAATAACAAACTAAGCTTCCAACAGCACTTCCTCGTCCGGGGCCAATTCCTACACCTACTGTCCAATCATTTTCTTTAACCCATGCTTTTAACTGTTCGATGTTCAAAGGAGCTTCAGAAATTCTATCATTTGGGACTTTTCCAAGAAGTCGTGCATACTCCAACATTTCTTTTACAATAAGATGATAATCTGCATAACCCATCTGATTGATAATCCCTAACTCATATTCCAAACGCTTCTGATATTCTTCTGTCCAGCCTTTTTTGTTTGGAAAACGCCATTCAATTCCTGCGTATGCTTCCTGAACAAGCTTTTTTCCCGCATCGATATTTTTATCATATACAGGATAATGAGAAGCAGCATCTCTTTCATATCCCTCGCACAAATCTCCAATAAGGTCTGCATTTTTCATTGCTTCATTAACAACATCTTCTGGATACGCAAGTAAAAGAGTTTCTTTCAATTCGTCATGACCCTTAAGATACATTTCTTTTTCATGTTCAATCTGCTCTGCATCATCAAGAGTTGTAAAGCGGAGATATCTTGCAACCAGTCGAGCATTAAGATCATGCTCTGTATTCCCTGCCATATGAGCATCATTTGCTGCAACAAGCGGGATATTTAATTCTTTTGCAATTTTAATTATATTGTCATAAATTTCTTTTTCTTTGTTCCATTTATGATATTGGATCTCGGCAAAGAAACAATCATCTCCTGCAACACTTTTTAACCATCCCACCATTTCTTTTGCACAAGCATATAAAACTTCATCAGAAGTTTTTTTCTTTTCAATTTCGGCAATTTCATTTGTCAGAATAGTAAATTTATTTGCAGCAACCTGAAGAGATTTTAACTTTTCATTTATTTCAGACAATAATCTTTTTGCGGCTTCAGACTTTATTGTTAATTCAGAAATTTCTTTTTGTGCTTTTTCTGCAGCCATTTTAATTTCCATGACCTGTTGTTCTAATTCACCACTTTCCTTCCCGACTTCTTTGTACCTTGCAATTCTTTTTTCTAAGCCTAATGTAGGTTTTTTTGCAATTTTGTTTAATTCAGATTTTTTTTCTGAATATTCTTTAATATTTGCCTCCAAGTCTTCTTTTCTTTTGATAAGTTTTGTTAGATCATCATTGTCATCAGAGACAATTGCTCCTGTCTCAATACCTTTTTTTAACTTTCTTTCTAATTTATCGATCTCTTTCTGCCGGAATTCATTGTTCTGAAGAATTGCTCCCATTGGACCAGAAATACATGCACTAGTTAAGATAACATGTCCATGTGCTTTTGAACCTTTTCCAATCCATTTTTGCAATGAATCTAATGATACAACAGGCGTTCCATCTCTTTCGGCAATTTGATAATTGGCATCATAATTCATCTTATCAATAGCCCATTTTCCAATTTTATCTTTTGCCATCATAATTAGGTGAGCGCTTTTTCCTTCAGCTTTTAATTCTTTTTCTGCTGTATATTTAGATAAAAAAGACTGAAATAACGGCATATATTCAACATATGCTTCCATTCCATAAATCAACTTAAGATCTACCTCATCATGCTTGATCTGGTCGTATGCATCTTCAAACGCGGCCAAAGATCCATGGTCTGTGATAGCGACTGCTTTTGCCTTGATTTCTACTAAGCGATTTATCATATCTTTTGTTTTGGGAACAGCATCATATCTGCTTTCCCAATGTGTATGCAATACTGTATTCATATCTATTCTCCTTTTTTCATAATCTAAAATTCATATTTAATATGTCAGAAATCCTTTAAAATTAGATTAAAAATTCCAAAAAGAAAAAGGCAACAGTTCTCACTATCGCCTTTTGTTTCCTTGACCATTTTTACTCAGTTATCTCAATTTAATATCTTTGATTCTTCCATTCTTATCACAATTTGCATATACTTCTTGTGTTGCAATCTCTTTATGTAGAAAAGTGCTGTTGATAAATGCTACAATTACATTCCAACGTTCTACTTTTCGCTTCATCTTTTTAATTCTTTTATAGCATCTTTTTGTTAAGAGGTTTTCTCCACACCAAGGGCATGATTTGTTTACCCATTCAGGATAATCTTCGAATTTGACTGTCATATCCTTAAAGCCACACTCTGGATTATCGCATTTAATTCCTGAAATTATAACATCATTATCATTTTTACAGTTTTTCATTTTGTTATACCATCCTTTTTTTCTAATAGTTAACTTGCTTTAAGTTTTTTCTTATCTTTCTGCTGAATTCTCTCCAATTCTTTAGCATGCTCTTCATATATGTTTTTAACAAAATCAGCTTTTTGCGTAAGTACATATTTCATATTTACGCAAAACTCATTTGTTTGACTAGAAAAATGCTTAAGACAATCATTAATAATTTCTAACCTTTCCTCACATTTACTTGTGATAAGCCAAAGATATGCCTCGTAATCGTCTTTATATAAATCAGCTAACGACATTTTCTTTGTCCTGTCCATAACAAGCCACTCGTATTCAATGTTGCCTTCAATGTCAATTCGCCCTGTTTTTTCAGCATTTTCTTCTGGTTTATCTGTATAACAGAAAATAGGGTAAAAACTTTTATTTGATCCTATATTCAGTCCAATTTCATCTTGCAAATTCCATGGCAGCATTTTGCACTTCTTGTCTTGTTTTTTAGAATAATCGTATGTACCATAAGGAGCAAAAATTTTATTAGTCTGAAAATTTGTCGTAGAATCTTTATCTACATACAACTCTCTTCCTCCATTTAAATCTGCTACGAATTCTAATGCCTCTCGATATGTGCAATTCCTTGCTTCCATCACCATACTTATAGTATTTACAGCAACACCGCATACACTGCAAAAATACCCATGCTTTGTTAGCCAGGCATTATTTACATGCTGATCTTCTTTTCCTATTCTGTTTAAATGCCCCGGGCAACGGATAAAAATATTTTTTCCTTTTTTTTGCCATTCGATATTAGTTGCCTGTACCACTTCAAAAGGGTCGGCATCTTCAATAATTCGATTTGCATCATAGCGCATATGATAGCCTCCTTTTGTAAAATAAGCTGCCTAATGGCAGCTCATTTATCCTTATGCAATATTTGAATCTGAAATTATAAGTTCTTCTGCACATTTGATGGCGTCCTCTCCATCAAATGCAACATCTTCAGTGTATACCTGCCGAATGGCATCAATTCTTGTCATTACTTCTGGATTTGCATTAATCTTGCGTTTTGCAGAAGACACAATTTCTTCAACTCTGGATGGTAATACTGCATGCCATTTAATCCACTCTGACTTATTGGCATTAATCACAGCTTGCACTAAGCTCGGCTGTCGTCCTACATCTTTATAAGTGCATCCAGAGACAAAAGTTCCTGCTGCATGTGGACCAGTCTCTTCATCAACTACGCCATTGATAAGCTTAAAAGCAATTCGTTCATAAGGCAATAAGGTACTTAAAATGTCATATACCATCTGTGCTTCTTCGCCTTTGATATACTCTTCTTCTGGCGAATCTAAAGATTCTGCATGAGCTTCACAAAGTTCTAATGAGCAGACATTTCCATGTTCTTTAATGTCCAAAACAGTGCGAATTGTCTTTTCTGATATCTTTTTGTTTTTTCCAGCATTCACTATTTTGGAAATTTCTGGAACAGTTGGTTCAATTCCATTAGTATTTATTTCTTTAATGGCTTTCTGAATTTTAACGTTTTGCTCATTGTAATATTGCGAAAGCCCTTTTTCTTTTCCTAAATACTTATTGATTGCCAATTTCAAATCTCTGGCAATAAATGTTGTTAATTTGTACTGTCCATTATACTCTGGAAAACGTTCAAAAATTTTAATAAGACAGATCGAATATAAATCTTCATACTGATTTGCAAAGGAGCTGTATCCTCCCTTTTTTAAAAAATCATGAATATATTTGCCTAACTTTTTTTCAAGCTCCTCATTTGCATGCTGAACAATAGCTAATTCATCAGGAGTGTAAACATACCTTTCCCCTGTTTTCGCTTTGTAGCTATCAGCTTTTTGTCTAATAGGTTTTACCATCTGGGCAAGTGAATAAAAATAACTGTTGTCATCATTACTGTTTGCCATAATTGTTATTATCCTCCATAGCTGTGATTTGTGAAATCAGATTCGTATCTTGTCCTTTAAATGCACGAATTAACTGCATGCACATATCTCTATGAACGCAATCAACATTACAAAAATCATAAAATAATGATATTTGGTTAAATATTTCATCATCTTTTTGATTTTGCAATTGCGGATGATTTAAAAGATACTCAAGAATAACTGTAACTAAATTCAATTAAATCTGACCTCCTGTTTTCTTTTTCTCATACAAATACAATATGTCAGATTTTGAAAAAATAAGATTATAATTTCGCAAAATCTTAAAGAATGCTCATCGATATATTATCTTTGTCCTTTTCTCTTTCTCGTTTTTTCTTTTTTAGAGATTCAATATCAATTTCTAATTCTTTCGTATTTAGATTGATATTTCTTACTATAATATCTTTCAACCCTATAAATTCAGGAATATTCAAATACGGACTTTTCGTTGCCTCCTTAACAACTTTTATTCCTTTTACAATCTTTTCATCGCACAATAATTCTTTCATGCGATTGCCAAAGATATATCTTTCCTTAGTTGTCTCCATCTTATCTGGGAAAAAGGCATTTCCGAAATCAAATAAAGGGGCGAATCTAGTATATTTTCCAGTATCAACATCTCTCATGAATCCGAAATTTCCTAAATGCCTGTCAAAATTCATAATAATTCTATCTACGATAATCATTCTATCAATATCCTCTTTTGCGTTTGTAATATTAAAATAATCCGCTGCTTTTAATAGCGTATTATATATATCTTCCTTGGAACTATCTTCTTTTAAGCAAAGATTTTCATACGCTCTGTAAATATACCATGCCGGGACAAATTCTTCATTTTGATCAACAAAATTTTTACAACAAGAACATAATCGATAATTTTCTATATATAATTTATAATGCACAAAAGGTATCATATTTAAATTTTCTAAAATTTCTGTTGCCAATATTTCGCTTAATATAGCTTGCTGTTCTTCATTGTTTGTCCATTTTAACAAATAATTTTCTCCTTCGATCCTTTTCCACATTTTATCTTGTAGTCCATTTGTGCATAAATCTGGACTATTCTTCGGAAACATTAATGACCGAATATCATTTTTGTTATAAGAAGCACTGATTTGCCCTATAATATCGCTGTACTTATTATCATAAAAATTTAATTTATCCCATGTATCATCTGTGTTCTCAGCTGCCAATATCCAGTATTGATCGCTCATAGATAAGAAATTTGGATTCCCTTGTTCCCAACGAACAGTTGGCAATTTTTGCAAACTTTTTCGCTTTGAGGATATTAACCTTTTGTCTAGCCAGCGTTCAATTTCACTAGGTAATTCACTTTCTAGCCCTAAGAAATTAGGTGGACATCTCATTTGATCTATAACTTTCGCATTTTGTACTTTTAATCTTGGAAATGGAATATTTTTTTGAAATGTAATTTCGGCTTCCATTTCAACTGCTTTGTGTTTTTTGTTCATTAAATAAAATCTCATAATTAAACCCCTTTCTGTTTGCAATCGACGACAAGTTCATCGTCAACCCAATATCCTGTTAAAGAAAAAATCGTATTTTTTAGTGGAGCCAATACTTCATTCACATAAGGATTTGAATATATATGAATATTGTCATTGTCTTTTATTGCAACAATAAGTCCAGCCGGGTCAATGTCTTTATTAGAATTTTCTTTTTCGAATGGAATGACGTGGAATTCATAATTTTCTTTTTTAAAATATATATGCCCCCAATTTGTTTTTTTCATATCCTCGCTTCTATTTTCAATAACAGAAATGTTCATATTACAATTTGATGCTGTAGCTCCAGCCAAAACAATCCATGATTCAAAATTTCCGTTTTTAAAGATTCCACGAATAAGTATTTCATATCCCCACAAATCTGCTGTAATTGTAGCAATTTTTTCAGATACAAAATATCGCCAATCATTTTGAACATTTTTAGCTGCTACAATGATTTTTGCATGAGAATCATTGGCTTTTATATTTAATGGGAAAACATATAATTCGAATTTTTCACTTAAGACAGCACCTTCTTCAAAGATTTCTAATGCGACACGATCAAAAACAAAACTATTAAGCCTTTTAGCTTTTTCATCTAATGGTTTTGCTGATTCGGAAATTTCTTCTTTTCTTTCTAATACTTTATCGTCGGCGTCTTCTTTTGTTTTCTCAATTGGATTTGGACTCGTTTTTTCTTTTAAATCTTTTTGGCATTCTTTTAATGTTGTTTCAGAATCCATTCCCTTCGAGGTAAATTCTGTGACCTTATTTATATTTTCTTTTGTCTGCCTTTCAGAATTTTTAAAAATTTCGGGGAAGTCGTTTTCTGTTTTGTTCCCTGTTGCATCTTTTTTTCTCTTCTCTTTAGATTTAAAATCATTTTCTTTTTGCTCTTTTTTATCAATATTTAATTTTTCTAATAATGGCTGCAAGGATTTATGAAATTCTATATTTTGCGACAAATCGCTTATTTTACAATCATAATTTATGTTTTCTATTGTTATTCGAATGAGATCTTTCGATGGTTCTTTCGCATCTCGAATAACAAAATAGCTAACCCCTTCCTCCAAAAGTCCAGCGAAACATTCCACCCATGCTTTATTTAATTCTTCTAATTGTCTTTCCCCTGTATCAGTATTTAAATATGTGTACTCCTGCTGTTTTTTCAATTCGCCAATACTTTGCAATAATTTATAATAGTAATGCATGCCGCTATACAAAATATTTTCTTGCATAACATAAACTCTCCTTCCTTCCTTTAAAAGCCCAAAAAAGTTTTTGAGATTTTAAATCCTATATTGGTTATATGTTTTTTCTTTTCTTCTTTTTTTAGATGTTTTTCTTTTTTCGTTGTTTTGTTTTGTTGATGAATCAAACTATCATAATAAGAATCGTCTATTTCAATTTCTCGAAGGATTTTTTGTTCCCTTAATTTTTGATTATCAATAATTTTGGAAGGAATTTCAGCCTTCCATTGCATTCCACAATTTAAGCACAAACAATTAAAAATTCCGTCTTCATCTTCATATATGTACTCTCCTTTTCTTAAATGTTTCATAACATTTTGAAATGGATTTTTCGTATTAGGAACCGAATAAGCTGTTTTATATGATCCACAGTGTTTGCATTGTGGAACATCGTGATATAAATGAAGCATAATTATTCCCTCTTATTTTCGTTTTAATATAGATGACAAAAATGCAAGTCCAACATCCTTTCCTAGAATTTCATTTTCATTGGGATTAATAAAAATCCCTTCATCTGACATAATAATTGGAAGCATTTTATCTATTGTCGTCGCCAACGGCTTGTATCCATTCGTTATTTTTGCATTTTCTAAACAATATTTTTCACATTTATCTGATGATGAAAAAAAGGGAAATAATGTGTATCCTTTTCCTTTAATATTGAAAGTTGTTTTTAAATATATTATAGATCTATTATTTTCATCAACTTTTGCCAATACAAGAAGTAATTCTTTTCGTATTTTTTTCAAATATTCATTCTCATATGTTTTCTTTAAAGCAAAAATTTCGCATTCCGATAAATCATTTGTAAACGAAGCTAAAATTTTACCGGCATTTTTTATACGTGCTTTTGTATATAGTTTGCTTTCGACAACAATATCATCTGTGGTTTTAACTTTTTGAATATGTAGCATTGTTAAAATATTTGCAAATTCCGATTCGGAATAAGTTCTTGGATGGTTTGCAAATAAAATTTCCCCCTGAGCTAATGTTCCTGTTTTCGATAAACGGAGAACACTATTCGAAAAATTGAGACATAAATATACTGGTGTTATTTGCATTTCTTTTCGTTGATTAAGAGTCATAAAATTCTCCTTACAAAAACTAAAACTTTAGATATTCTGATTTTTCTTAATATCATCTAATTGTTGGTTGTAATAATTCATAAATTTATAATAATTATATAAAAAATAATTTCGTTGCGATTTGGGCAATGAATAATGAAAAAAATCAATTGGCAAATGATATAGTTTTTCATATGCCTTTTTCAATCTGACATCATTGATAAATTTAGTTCCCTGATAATATTTTGCGAAATAAGCATATAATTCTTCTATTGATTTTCCATATAAATAGCGATTGATTGCTGCCTGCATGCATATGCAAGCTCGAATGGCTCCCTCTTGACCATTGAAAAACTTCTTATTCCATTTAGCTTTTTTAGATGACAAAATGTCATCATAAATACGCAAAATATTTTTTTTCGTATCAAAATGATATTTTGATGGATAACATTTACAAATTAAAAATTTGCATTTTTCTTTTTCGTTCATGCCTGGAATGAAATTTATATATCTATCAATTAAATCATCTAATTTAAAAGCAGTTAATACATTCCAATTTAATAAAATATATGCATCTTCAGGTGTCCATTTTAAAACATCTTCCACTACATATTTGATTAATGCCGTAATTGTTTGTTCTATAGCAAATGTTCCTGTATCTTTAAAATGATATTCTGGGAAAGCATCGATTTTGTCTAAAAGATACATCTCATATTCTATTAATAAATTTTTCATAATAAATAAAGCCTCCTGATAAAATTAAAATATTATATATATAATATGTCAGATTGCTTTATTTTTTTTGAATATGAAATATAAAAGAATGCAAAAAGTGGTAAGTATTTGTAGTTAGATGTATTAATCTTTATAAAATAAGATCCTTACATCTACTTTCAAAGCATCGGCCAATGCAAATGCAACATCTAATGAAGGGCTTTTTGTTGATCCATCTTCTAAACGGACAATGGTACTTCTATTTACTTTTGAAATTCTAGCTAATTGCTGAACGCTCCAGCCTCTTTTCCATCGATATTCTTGTACTCTATTTTTCATGTTAAGATTAATATGTATAAAAATTTAATAATAATACTGGAAACAATTTCTATATTTTTGTTATAGCATAAAAAAATGTGCGCGTTTGCTACAACTATATTTTTAGATTTACGTCATATCGAATGTTGCAAAATATATAATTATGGTAATATAAAAAATTAAAATTATTTAGTTTGCTGAAATGAAGAGCTATTACGTTATTATCCTTAATTTTTCTTAATTTCTGACATATTAAAATAAATAGAATTTAGAGATAAGTGGAGGATATTATGATTACAATTCGTATGATGTCAGAAAGTGATTCTGATCGCATGATTTTTTCTGTAAGTGGGTTATGCGGTAGTGAAATGGAAGTTTTTGCAGCGATGTTTGCGGGAATGTTAAAAAACAATCCTAATGTAGATTTTCAGAATTTAGGGAATTGCACAGATTTAGAGCCATTAAAAGAAAATCAGACTCCGGTAAAAATTCCTGAAAAACTAAATGAGGAAAACAATGATTTGATCTATGAGTCAACGTCAACATTAAAAGCTACTACCACTGATTCTGCCGTTGAATTGATTGAGGCAGATGATAATGAAAATAACAATGAGAGTGACAATGAGAATAATAATGAGGATATGATTTCTGATCCCAATAGCCATGTGTTATTGAATATTTCTTATTCTGAACGTCAGAAAGCCAAGGATTTATTAAAAGGATTGATCCACTGGGATAGAGAAGGTAAGCATTGGTATTGTTTTGCAAAAGGCTTAGATGATGTTATCGAAAAAACTGCCGGATGGAAAGAAAAAGAAGATTTATTGAAAAAATAAATAATAAAAAGGGAGATGCATTATTTAATGCGTCTCCTTTTTTTGTATTAGTTATTTGAGCAATTCTTCGAATTCTTTTTCATTTAAAATCTTTACTCCTAGCTGTTTGGCTTTGTCTAGTTTGCTTCCGGCATTTTCTCCTGCCAACAAATACGTTGTTTTTTTACTAACGCTACTTGTTGTTTTTCCACCATTGTCGGCAATAATTTTTTCAAATTTATCTCTTGGTTCAGAAAGAGTACCGGTAATACAAAAAGCCATGCCTGCCAAAATGTTTGATGTTATTTTTTTCTTTTCTGCCCGCAAATTAACACCTGCTTCAGTAAGTCCCATTAACAATCCATCATAATGATATGCGCTATTGAAATATCGTACAACAGAATTTGCCATTTCTTCTCCAATGCCATCTATTTTCTGCAAATCTGCACTTTTTGCTTTAGCAACATCTTCAATTGTTTCAAAATGTTCCATAATAAGCTTTGAAGCTGTTCGCCCAATCAAAGGGATTCCTAATGCGGCAAGAACTCTATCAGCTGACTGTTTTTTAGATTCCTCAATAGCGGCCAATACATTTTCAGTTCCTTTCTCTTTTCCCAAAACACCATCAGAAATAAGGTTTTTCTTGTACCATTTTAAAAGATAAATATCTACAATATTCTGTAAATATCCGGCATCATACAACGCTTCAATTGATGCTTCCCCCAATCCTTTAATATCCATACAGTCTTTTGACGCGAAATGGATTAATTTGTTAATTTCCTTGGCAGAACAATCATCGTTTGGACAAATAATATCGGCTGCGCCGGGTTCTCTAATGAGTTTTGAACCGCAGACAGGACAATGATCCGGCAGATGATAAACCGTCCCGGTTCCAACAGTTACTTTTTTAATTTTAGGGATAATGTCTCCTGATTTATAAACAAATACCTTTGCTCCAATGTCAATACCAAGGTTATCAATAAAATCTTGATTATGAAGTGTTGCTCTTGATACTGCGGTTCCGCATAATTGTAATGGCTTTCCGTTTTCATCTTCAAATATTGCTGTTGGATTGATCCGTCCTGTTCTTCCAACCGTAAGTTCAATATCTGTAATAATAGCTTCTTTTTCTTCGGATGGATATTTGAATGCGATCATTCCTGCACTATACTTCAATCCTGTCCCAACAGGAAATTCATTCTGCAAAGCTTTCTGGTTTACTTTGATAACAGCTCCATCAATTCCATAAGCAAGAGAATTTCGCATAAGGCCAATTGCATTTATTGCTTCGCATATTTCAGCATAATTATTACACAGGCTTCCTCTTACTGGAGAAAAACCCCACATATCCAATTTTCGCTTTCCTTCTACCTGACTAATCATATATGCTTCCGGTGCGCTTTGAATATTAAATGCAAAAAACTTTAAATTTCTTTCTTTTGTAATATCTGCATTTAACTGTCGAAGCGATCCTGCCGCACAATTTCTGGCATTAGCAAAAAGTTTAGCTCCTTTTTTCTCCTGTCTTTCATTTGCAAGATCAAAATCCTTGCTATCCATATATACTTCCCCTCGAATTTCAATAGGGTCCATTTCTGCGATGCATAAAGGCACATTCTGGATCATTTTAGCGTTTAAGGTTATATCCTCTCCTGTAAAACCGTCTCCTCTTGTTTCAGCCAAAATAAGCCTTCCAAAGTCATACCTTAATGTCATCGATAATCCGTCAATTTTCTGTTCAACAATAAATGTTGCCTCCGGGTATTCTGTCTTTACCTTATCTACCCAATCTTTAACCTCCTCAAAAGAGAATACGTCCTGTATGGAAAGCATTGGCGTGATATGTTTCACGGCCTTTAATCCTGTCTTAATTTTTGATGCAGCTACAAATTGTGTAGGAGAATCGGAACTAATCCATTCTGGATGCTCTTTTTCGATTGTGGCAATTTGAGACTTAAGCACATCATATTCATAATCTGAAATTTCCGGAGAATCCTCATTGTAATATCTCTCCATATGATAACGAGCCGCTTTGCATAATTCATCATATTCTTTCTTTATCATAAACACTTCCTCCATTTTGCTTTTAATTTTTAAGATTATTATTCTATTTTGATAATGCAATTACCGCCTTTTGCATAGCTTTTGTAAGCAATGCCTCAGAACACAATTTCTTTTCCGATTCATTCAACACTTCTTTATCTAGAAATTTATAAATAGATGAAATGTCGTAATCTGAAAAAACATATTCTACAATAATATTTTTTGCCAATTCATTTGTCATGAAATTTTCCTCCAATCTTTTCTTAAATTTTTCATTCCCTTTATGAAAAATATTATTTTATTATTAAACTCCCTTTCCCTTATTTTTTAACCCATATTTAATATGTCAGATCTCACAAAAATAAAAGGAGCAGAAAGAAGCAGACACTCGCAAAATGCTTATTTCTATAACAAAAAAGAGAAGTTGGCTTTCGCTCGCTTCTCATATTTTTGTCATATCAAGGCTCTATGTTTTTTGTTTTCAATCAGCATAATTTACTACACACAGCTTATATGCCTACTACACACAATTTACACACTTTTGCTATTAAGATACGTGGCATTTCGTGGCATTTTATAAATTTCCGTAACCCGCATAAAATCAGCGCGAACCCAATATCTCCGCCGTATCAATGAACTCATAAGGAGTCTGCTGATAGACGTAGTAATTTAACCAGTTGCTGTAAAGGATATTGCCGTGCGAGCGCCACTGCAGGTTCGGCTTTTTCGTATCGTCATCGTCCGGATAATAGTTGACCGGCGGCTCAATGGGAAGCCCCTTCTCCTTGTCCCGCTTGTATTCTTTATCCAGCGTGTAGCGGTCATACTCCGGATGCCCCATCACAAAGATTCTTCTGCCTTCGTCCGCAATCGCGAGGAATACGCCCGCCTCCTCGGATTCCGCAAGAATGGTCAGTTCTTTGACCTTACGGATGTCCTCCGTGCGCACCTCGGTATGTCTGGAGTGCGGTGCCATAAAGCAATCGTCAAATCCGCGCACCAGCGGCACTTTCCGGTTCATCACACGGTGTTCATAGACGCCGAACTTTTTCTGCGGCAGAAGATATTTTTTCAGTCCGTAGTGATAGTACATTCCCGCCTGTGCCCCCCAGCACAGATGCAGGGTGGACGTCACATGGCTCTTCGTCCACTCAAAGATCTGGCAGATCTCCTCCCAGTAATCCACGTCCTCGTATTCCATCTGCTCCACCGGTGCCCCGGTGATGATCAGCCCGTCAAAATAGCGTCTCTTAATATCCGCAAAACTCTCGTAGAATTTATTCAGATGACTCATCGACGTATTCTTGGACTCATGGCTGGACACCGCAACAAATGTCACATCGACTTGAAGCGGCGTGTTCGACAGGGAACGCAGAAGCTGCAGTTCCGTCTCTTCTTTCAGCGGCATCAGATTTAAAATTCCGATCTTGATCGGTCTGATGTCCTGATGCATCGCACGATTCTCATCCATAACAAATATATTTTCCTTCTCCAGTATTTCCTTTGCAGGTAAATCACTCTGTATTCTGATTGGCATAAAAATGTTACCTCTCTATCTGCAGCATGTCGTACAGTTCGTCCTCACTGATCACTCTGATGCCGAGTTCCTGCGCCTTCGTAAGCTTGCTTCCCGCGCTCTCCCCCGCGAGGACATAATCCGTCTTCTTTGACACAGATCCGGATACCTTTCCTCCATACCGCTCGATCAACGTCTGCGCTTCCTTTCTGCCAAGCGTCGGCAGGGTTCCCGTCACCACAAGGGTCTTTCCGCTAATAACAGAGTCCACGGTCTCGCTCTCCTCCGCCGTCATGTTGACGCCGGCCTGTGCGAGTCTCTGCAGCACCACCTGGTTCTTCTCATCCGAAAAATAACTTCGGATGCAGTCCGCACTGACTTTTCCGATGTCCCCGACCGCCGTAAGTTCTTCCTCTGATGCCTCCGAAAGCCGCTCCATGGTCTTAAAATGCTTCATGATCGCCTTCGCTGCCGCCTTTCCGACATTCGGTATCCCAAGACCGGTCAACAGCTTGTACGCATCATTCTGCTTGGCTTTTTCTATCGCCTCCAGAAGCTTGTCCGTGTTCTTCTCCTTGCCGATGATTCCCTGTGCAATCAGTTCCTCCCGGTGCTCCTTCAGCGAAAAAATGTCCGCGACATTTTTAATATAACCCATTCTGACGAGTTCTTCAATATAAACCGTTCCGAACCCTTTGATGTCCATGGCGTCTCTTCCGACAAAATTGATGATGTGGCGCTCCAGCTGCGCCGGGCAGTTCGGCGATGTACACTTGATGTCCGCCGTATCGCGTTCCCGCTCTGTCTTCGCCCCGCACACCGGACAGACATCCGGTATCACAAAGCGCTTCCAGCCCTCCGGGCGCTTTTCTTTCCGCACTTCCTTCACCTTCGGAATGATCTCGCCGGATTTGTAGACGACGATGGTGTCCCCGATTCCGACATCCAGATCATCGATAAAGTCCTGATTGTGAAGCGTCGCCCTCGAAACGCTCGTTCCACAGAGCCGTATCGGCTCAAATACCGCAGTCGGCGTGATCCTGCCTGTCCTTCCGACCGACAGCTCGATATCCAAAAGCTTTGTCTCTTTTTCCTCCGGCGGATATTTGTAGGCGATCGCCCATCTGGGCACTTTCGAGGTTGCCCCGAGCTTCTCCCTGTCCGAGAAACGGTTGATCTTGACCACCGCTCCGTCGATGTCATAGCCGAGGTTGCCGCGGTTCTCGCCGATGGCGGTAATCGCCTCCCACACTTCATCTGCCGTCTTGCAGACACGGTAATCGTCAATCACATGAATTCCCTGTTTCTTCAGATATTCATATCCCTGTGTGTGCGTGTCAAACTGCATTCCCCGCACCTGCTGGATATTAAATATAAACAGCGACAGCTTACGCTCTTTCGTGATCGCGGAATCCAGCTGGCGGAGCGTGCCCGCCGCACAGTTTCTCGGATTGGCGAACGGCTTTTTCCCGAGCAGCTCCTGTTTTTCATTCACGGCATCAAAATCCGCATTCTTCATGTAGACTTCCCCACGGATCTCCAGATACTCCGGTGCCTCCCGGAGTTTCTTTTTCACGTCGCCGATCACCTTTGCATTCGCCGTGACATCCTCGCCGAAATTGATGCCGTCGCCGCGCGTCTCCGCGAGCGCCAGCTCCCCGTTCTCATAGCGCAGCGTCATCGAAAGTCCGTCGATCTTATACTCCACGACAAACTCCGGATCGTTCAGCTGTTCTTTCATCTGTGCCACAAAATCGTAGATCTCTTCCTTTGAGAACACATCCTGCAGGCTTAGCATCGGGACATTGTGCCTTACCAGCACACCCGCCGTCCGCTTCGCTGTGCCGCCCACCTTCTGGGTCGGTGAATCCGGTGTGACCAGCTCGGGATGTTCCCGCTCCAGCCGCTTTAATTCCAGCATCAGCTGGTCAAACTCGTAATCGGATATCTCCGGATTATCTTGATTGTAATAGCGGTCACTGTGATACGCAATCTGTTCCCGCAGGTTTTTGATCTGTTCTTCCGGTGTCATCTCTTTTTCTCCCCCGTCTTTTTTGCAGGCATCACCGGATCGCTGGACGAATCCGCGGTCAGTCGGAGCAATTCATGATACTCCTCCTCCGTCACATTCCGGTATGTTCCACTCTTTAAACTGCCCAATTCAATATTCATAATACGCACGCGCACCAGCTTTTCCACACGGTAGCCGAAATATTCACACATTCTTCGGATCTGCCGGTTCAGCCCCTGCGTTAAAATGATCCGGAACTCGCGCTTGCCGATACGCTCCACAAAGCACCGGCGCGTTGTCGCATTCAGCTCCACGAGCGGCACACCGCCTGCCATTCCGCGTAGAAAAGACTCCGTGAGCGGTTTGTTCACCGTCACCAGATATTCCTTCTCGTGCATGTTTCCCGCCCGCATAATCTTGTTCACAAGATCGCCCTGATTCGTCAAAAGAAGCAGCCCCTCCGAATCCTTGTCGAGTCTTCCGACCGGGTAGATGCGCTTCGGATAATGAATATAGTCGATCACATTGTTTTTCTCGCGTTTTTCCGCTGTGCAGACAATTCCCGCCGGCTTGTGAAACGCGAGCAGGATGCGTTCTTCCTCCTGGCTTACGCTTCTCCCCTGAAAGCAGACCGTCTGCCCCGGCAGCACTCTTGTCCCGGGCCTGGCGCAGACTCCGTCCACGGTAACCGCCCCCGCCTCGATCTGACGGTCCGCCTCACGTCTTGAACACACCCCTGCCTCACTCAGATATTTGTTGATCCGCACTCCCTGTTCGTCCATAATCTCTCCGTTTCAAATGTTCTCTCTGTGAAAAAACGGAGACTTCCTTTTAAAAAGTCTCCGTTTTCCGGTATCAGCCAGGCCGCACCGCTTACTGTAATAAAGATGTCTTTATGTAACCGGTCTCGCCGTTCCATTTTACCTTGGTCCAGCCTTCCGCATAACTCATCACAACTGTGACCTTCTCTCCAGCATAAGCTGTTCCGACTTTACTGGAATCCTCGCTCATTCCCGAGCGGATATTCGTGGTGTTCTGTAGCATAATCACCGTTCCCTCTGCGATGGAAGCAACATTTGTGCTGTCGCTGTCATCCGCTGAACTGTCCGAATTGCTGTCTGCTGTCGTATCCGGCAGATCATAGGTTAAAAATTCATTTTTGACATAACCTGCCGTACCGTTGTAATCAATCACACTCCAATCACCGGCTATCGCTGTACGGGTGACAACCGTTCCCTGATCTAAGGTGCCAAGCTTTTCAGATTCCACATCTGCTGCCGCGCGGACATTCACACGGTCCTTCGTTGCCAGCGTATCGGTCTGCTGTATGATTTCTTCCTGCTGTTCTGTCTCCTGCGGCTGCTCGGTCTCCGGCTGCTCCGTTGCTTCTGCCGCTTCGGTCTGCTCGGTTGCCGCCTGCGCCGCCATCTGGCTTACCCAGTCCTTGATCGCTGCAGGAATCGTCGTCTGGATCATATTGGTCAGATTCTCATCCGCAGCAAGCGCCTCATCGTATCTCGTCTGTACTTCGCTCTGCAACGCCATCACATCCGACTCGCTCTCAAACTGACCGATCAGATTCTGTATGCTGGTATCGAGCGCGTTCTCCTGGTTGGCAAGATTATACTGGCTGTACAGGTTGTCGATGTAAAGAGAACCGTCATCGTTCGTGCGGACATAGAAGAAATCCAGTCCCGGCGCCGTGGTATCCACTCCCGTAAACTTGATCTCCATCGACACAGAAACCAGATAAGAGTTCTCATCCAGCCCTGTCTTGGTATAGCACTTGATATTCTGATATTCATCCACATACTGTGAAAATAATCCAATGTAACTCTGCTCATTTGCAGAAATCGGTGTTGCAATCGAGGAAAGTGTCGTAACATCTCCCGCCGCATACGCCGTGTAATACTGTGTAATCAGTGCGTTGATATTCTCATTGGCATCCACCTGATAGGCTTCTTCCGTCGCCTGTGTGCTCTCCGTCGCATTCACCACGACATCAGAGTCGGATCCCTTCGGCTTCGCACACATGGCAAGCACAATGACTAAAACGACCACCAGCGCTCCCGCCGCAAAGTACCGGATATGCTCCCGGATAAAACGGAGAACCTCATTCTCCTTTTTTCTCTGCTTAATCGGCGTTCTCTTCGTCTCCTTCTCCTCTGTCTTATGATTCTCTGTATGATTTAAACTGGAATTCTCCATTGATTCTCCACCGTACCTTTCCCAAATATTCGTCATCCGCAACACTACTATGCCATCTGTGTACACGCCTACATATATAGACGTTCCAATCCGACAAACTATCACCTGTCAAAGGTTCTCCAATATTCTATGGCAGAGCAATCTGCTCTGCCATATCAGTCAAAAAATGCACCCGGCGGGAATCGAACCCGCATTGCCGGAGTCGGAGTCCGGTGTTCTATCCATTAGACTACGGTTGCCCGTTGCGCGTCTTTGAAAAACTCATATCGCAACGAACATATACTAGCACATTGGCATTTTGTTTGTCAACGCTTATCCCGAAAGCTTTTCTGAAAATTGTGTGAACTCACACAGTAACGGTATCTGCGGTGGTGCCATCCAGTGCTTTTTTGTCTGCCGTAATCTGTGCAAACAGTTCCTTCTGGCGCGCTGCATCATCCCCCGGGATCCGCAGTGCGATCAGAAGCGCGGTGTCCGTGATTCCCTGTTCCTTTAAAAAGACGGCATCCTCTTTTTTCTGCAGACCGTTGCGGTAGCGGTACACGATCTGGTCCAGACGGTCAAACATCTGCATCAGCTCTTTGAAACGATTTTCGCGTTCTAAAAGGTTCGTCCCGTAACGTGTCTGCTCCATTCCCGCCGTTGCGATCACCTGCATGCAAAGCCGGAGTTCTCCCGTCACATCCGACGCCTCCATCAAAACGTCCGGGCGCTCCTTTCTGCGCTCAAGGAAATACGCCTTGGCGCCGTCCACATCGCGTCTTGCAAAATAGCCGGCAAGCTGCTCTTTCATCTCTCTCGTCTCCGCCTTCTCACCGATCATCCCCACCTTGCACTCACACACCGAAAGTCCCTGCACCGTCACCCAGACCAGCAGCAGGAATTCGGAGATAAATCCGAACACGCGCTTATGGTAGGCATCCTCCCCCGTCTCCAGACAGATCCGTTTTTCCACCTCGGCAAATATGGAAAAGAGCCAGCTGCAGTACGAATCATAGAGTTCCTTCGACGTGACAAACATATTCCCGAAATACGTCCTTGTGCCGTGCACCAGCCTCTCAAACGCCGGATAATATGCAGGATAACGTTCTTTTATCACCTCTCCCGCCGCATCCAGCGCCTTTTTGTTATGATTGGCGCAAAAACCGTAATAGTAGGAGTTATTGAGTGCAACCTGCTTCGTCGTAATCAGATCGTACTCTGATAAAAGCTTTTCGTAATCGTCCTCCATAAGAATCCTCTCATCCGCCCCGAGCAGATATCTCCGGTAATGACAGGTGCCCACATAATCCACATCGTGACAGTTTTTCCACACCCAGTAGAGCCCGGTCAGCTCACTGTAATAGCAATTTTTGTCGGAAATATTCTCTCCGGTATCATCCCCCGGATAGCCTAGGTCTTCCCCGCACGCGCGTCCCACATGGAGCGGACGAAACAGCGGGCTCTGCGGCATCTCAAACTTTTTATGTGTCATGACATAGATACGGATCTTCATTCTTCCTCCAGGAACATATGTTTGTATTTTCATTTACTTTTGTTCACTTCTCTGCTATAATACACCATCATAAGGAGGATTACCATATGCCGCAGCCGCTCATTTATCACATTGACGTCAATTCCGCATTTTTAAGCTGGGAAGCCGCCGAACTTCTGCGCCAGGATCCGGACGCCCCGGACATCCGCTCTTTTCCTTCCGTCATCGGCGGCAGCGAAAAGACACGGCACGGGATTGTTCTCGCCAAGTCGCCCTCCGCAGCCGCGCTCGGCGTCTGTACCGGCGAGCCGCTCGCCCAGGCAAGGCGCAAGTGCCCTGATTTAAAAATCTATGCCCCGCACTACAGCATCTATGTGGAGCGTTCCCGCCAGTTCATGGCACTTCTCAAAGAATATGCGCCCTCGGTGGACGCCTACAGCATCGACGAGGCCTTCTGCGACATGACAGGCACCTCCTCGCTCTACGGCAATCCGGTGGACTTTGCCCACAGGCTGAAGGACGAGATTCACACCCGGCTCGGCTTTACCGTGAACATCGGCATCTCCTCCAACCGACTGCTCGCCAAGACTGCCTCCGACTTTGAAAAACCGGACAAAGTACACACGCTTTTCCCATCCGAAATGGAAGAAAAGTTCTGGCCGCTTCCGATCGAGGATCTGTTTTTCGTCGGGAAATCCACCGCCCTAAGGCTCCGCTCCCTCGGCATCACAACCATCGGCCAGCTGGCCAAAAGCGATCACGCCATGATTCTCTCCGTCTTTAAATCCCACGGCGACACCATCTGGAATTATGCCAACGGAATCGAATCCACACCGCTGTCCCACAACGACGCCGCAAGCAAGGGATTCGGCAATTCCCTCACGCTCCAGTACGATGTGACGGATGCCGCGGTGGCAAAGCATGTGCTTCTCTCGCTCTGTGAGACGGTCGGTGCCAGAATCCGCGCTGCCGGCGCCTATGTCAGCGTGGTGCAGGTGCAGATTGTGGACAATGATTTCCGCCACACTTCCAGACAGGTAACGCTTGCTTCCTCCACCAACGTCACGGAGAAGCTGTACACCTGTGCCTGTGAGCTCTTCGACGAGCTCTGGGATCACCGTCCAATCCGGCTGCTCGGCGTCTCGACCGGCAAGGCGACGCAGGAACACTACGAGCAGTACGACCTGTTTGACATGCAGAAGAACGAGAAGCTCTCCCGCCTGAATGTGGCGGTCGACGCCATCCGCTCCCGCTACGGGGAAGATTCCATCAAGCGCGCCTGCTTTATCGAAGCGGACGATGCAGCGCCCGCGCTCTCCCACATGACCGGCGGCATGCAGCGCGCCAAGCGCAATGCAGCGCATCCGGCAGACGCGGCGTCCGATCCGGCACGTCCCCGTAATCGCCAGCCGTAACGGAAAGGATGGAGGATGAGGAATATTCCGAAAAACAGATACCTGAAAGTTCCGGATAGAACGGACGGCGGCAAATTCTGACCGCAAAATCCGGTATTTCTAACCACGCCGCGCCTGGCATCTTCGATGATCCGTGTCTTTCCAAGTTTGGAACACTCCACGGAATG
>ERZ772855.404-NODE-404-length-52359-cov-21.836016_pt1 | contig 52359 bp, 51 predicted proteins | sample MGYA00511900_ERZ772855 | MGnify/ENA primary metagenome ERZ772855 (study PRJEB29015, sample SAMEA2737701) | human gut metagenome | biome: human gut; feature: human-associated habitat; material: faeces | place: China | collected 2012 ... | reverse complement strand
TATTGCGCTGTTCGTAGTCAGCATTTCCGGACTGGCTCTGTTGCAACTCATAGTCATTATTATTGCGCTGTTCGTAGTCGGCTTCTGGTACGATGAATTCTGATCGTTGGTTTAGGGCGGATGCTATTTTTTTCAAGTATCCGGATGCACTGGTCCTGTATCCTTCACAAAGTTCTTTATCCGTTGTAGGCTCCAGCCATGCGGCTGCAAGATAATGTGAAGCATACAATCTCATTGCCGTGCGTATCATGTCCGTGATACCTTCATCCATGCGTATGAAGTTTTTGAATTCAATGATAATTTCATTCCCGGAAGAGGTCATGTTTATATCATTACTGTCTTTAATCTTGCGCCGAAGCTCGCCTTCCGCTTCATTTACTGCGGCGGTAAGATAAAGATCCAGTACAGCTTCATTGTCTTCTGTTGCTGCTATATCTGGATAATTACCGCCGGCTTTTCCTGCCCGGGCTGTAAGCGCAATGACATATTTGAATATTTCCGGTTTGTTTATGGATGTTTTCATAAGTCTTAACTGTTGCAAAGTGCATATTCTTTGGTCATTTTCTTATAATTGTCAAATGCTTTTTCAAATTCTTTCTTCTCATCTATCTTCTGTGAGTTCCATGGAATGAAGGAAGCGATGGATTCGAGTGCGTATTTCCAGTTCCCCTTGAAGCAGATGGCACGGTCGTCTAAATATATGTCGGCTATGGGCTTTCCGGAATTGCTGCCTTTAGGCTGATCCGGGTTTTCGTTTATGTAATCATAAGTGATGTGATTGTCATTCAGGTATTTCTTTAATTTGGAACTGGCGGTGCGTGTTGTGAAAATGATGATTGTGAATCCTTTCTTTTTTAGGACTTCCATGGCACTTTGTACACCATCAATCGGATCACCGAAGATGTCATTATCTTTAAATCCGTCGTATTGTGCTATGACTCCGTCAAAATCCACACATATTGTTTTCTTTTCCATATAAAAAACGATTAATAGTACAAATATAATCTCATCTGCCGTATCTGCTTTGATATAATGCTGACTGCATTATATACATTCGTCCAGTTCTTATTAAGCTATTTTTGTCGTAAAAGAATAATGAACATGCGCGATAACGAACAAATATCTGACTCCTTGCTTTACGGGCATCGAAAATTCGACGGACAGCGGCGGGCCGAGAGATGGCTGCATGTAGCCTATAATGCATATTGCCGTCTTGCTCCTTTCAGAAAGATGCGTGCCGAATGCAAATCGTATGCCTACGGAAAACAGTATGAGAGGCAGATTGTTTACAACGGGCGGCATATAACGAAGGAGCAATATCTTAAGGAGAAGGGTATACCTGCATTGCAGACCAACATATTGGGTAAGATCAAACGGGTCGTACAAGGGCAGTTCAGAATGAACGATACCGCGCCGGTATGCAATGCTGTTGATCCGGAGGAGAAGGAATATGCGGACATTATGTCAGCCTTACTCCGGCAGAACATGAAGCTCAACAGGCGTTCAGAACTGGATGCGCGTACTTTTGAGGAATATCTTATATCCGGTCTGCCTATATATAAAATTTCATGGGCTTATCGTCGTGGAAAACTGGACGTGTTCACTGATTATGTGAATCCGAACTTTGTATTCTTTCCCGACAGTCTTGATTTCAATCTTGCAGACATACGGTTTTGTGGTCTCCTTCATGATCTTGACTTCTCCGAGGTGCTTGCTTTGTTCTCACATTCGGATTCTGATGATATAAAGTTGAAGGAGATATATAACCATTGTCTTGATAATGAATATATCGCCTCGCAGTTCAGCCGTGACACACGCACGTCACAGATTGAATCTACCGATTTCTACTATCCTTCGGAGTTCGGAAAATGCCGTGTTATTGAATTATGGACGAAGGAGAGGCGGAAGGCCTGGTTTTGTAATGATCCCTTGGAGAGTGAGCCTTATTTTGTTCCTTATGATCAGAAAGAGAGCATTAAGGAAATAAACCGTAGCCGTCTTGAACTTAATATAAAACGTAATCCTGATGGATCCCCCATGCTAGATACGGACGGGGCTCCCGTTACATTCATGGATCCGGATAAATATGCGGCTGAGAATCTGATCACTTATGAACGGAGAATCGAGACGTATTGGTATTACCGTTATCTTTCCCCGGACGGATTTGTGCTGGAGGAAGGACAAAGTCCGTATTGGAATGGATCCGAATCTTTCCATCCGTTTGTGTTCAAACCATATCCTTATATTGACGGAGAATTTCATCCGTTCATATCTGAAATTATCCCGTCTCAGGAATATTTCAATTACTACATGGTAGCCCTTGATTTTTATATTCGTAATGCGGCCAAGGGTGTGTTGATGATAGATGAACAGTCCTTGTCTGACAACATGAGTATAGAGGATATAGCGGAGCAGTATGTGAAGAGTAACGGTGTAATATTATATACAAGCAAAAGATCTGGCAATGCCCCTGATACAAAGACCGCATCATCTATCCCGGGAGGATTCGATTATATCATACAACTGTCACGCTCCATGGTGGAGGACGTGTCAGGAGTTCAGGCGGCACTACAAGGTAAATCGGGAAGTTCCGAGAGCGGTGTGCTTTATCAGGCAAAGGCCGCACAGGCCTCATCATCCATACTGGATCTTATAAATACATTCAACTCATTTCTTACTGAAGTGGCATATAAGGTAGTAAAGGTGATGCAATGTTTCTATACAGGTCCGAAAGCGGTCAATGTCGCCGGTGAATCCATTCCCTATAATATGGATACAATGTATGATATTGACATTGATATCTCAATTAGCGAGGATAGCGACAGCCCGGTATATAGGGCATTGACAAACCAGCTTTTAATGGCACAGGCTGAGAAGGGGCTTATACCGTTCAAGGCGGCATTGGAAGCCGGTAATTTCCCGAACTCCAGTAAGATTATAGCGGTACTGGAAAGATATGAGAAGCAGTTACAGGAGCAGCAGGCAGCGCAACAGATGATGTCGTAAGTAGTGATTGGAAATTTTAATATTTCTTATAATGATGGATTATACAACAATTAGACTGGTGGTTGTAAGTATTAAAAGTTAGTATAAATAATAAAGTAATGAGAGATGTAATCTACAATTTTATCAACGAGCACATGATGATACACATTGTGCTTATAGCCTTGTGTATTGCGGCTACAATGGGGGCGATGTTAGTAGACCTTATCACGGGAGTAATGAAAGCCAAGCAACGGGGGGAGGCAAGAACATCCACGGGGTATAAGAAAACAGCCGTCAAAGCAAAGAAGTATTTCACCCCGTTCATAGAATTGTGCTTCATAGACCTGTTATGCTGTGTTGTTATCCCCTTCCCTGTTTTTTCAATGATTTGGACGGGATACTGCATTTTCTGTGAGTTTAAATCAGTTCGTGAAAAATCGTGGGAAAAAGCGGAGTTGCGCAAGGCAGAAAAGACAATGAGTGTGATTATCGAGAACAAGGATGATATTGCCAAGATCATGGCTCAGATACTATTTGACAACGAAAATAAAAAGGAGGATAAGAAATGAAGTTTTTCACGATTGCGGAATTATGCCGTAGTAACACGGCCGACCGCTTGGGAATAAACAACAGATGCAGACAGGAGCATGTGACTGCTCTGACTGCCTTGGTGGATAATGTGCTTGATCCGTTACGAGAATGGTATGGCAAGCCTATAACAGTAAACAGTGGTTATCGCTGTCCTGAACTTAATGTGGCTGTCAAGGGAAGCAAGACCTCGCAGCACATGAAGGGGGAAGCTGCCGATATCGACACTGGGGACAGACAGCAAAACAAGCTGTTGTTTGAGTATATCCGGAAGTATCTTCCCTATGACCAACTCATTGATGAGTCTAACTTTGCTTGGGTACACGTCAGTTACCGGGCTGATGGGGATAACAGGAAACAAGTGCTAAGTTTATGAAACGGAGAATTTATATATGGATAACGATAGCGATAATGATTTTGCTTATCTTTTCATGTAAGACTAGATATGTTCCTGTAGAGATTAAGACAACGGAAACAGTGGAAGTACATGATACCACTATAACAGAGAGATTGGTACCATATAAAGATAGTATTGCAGTACGTGATACAACATCTTTCCTGTCCAATCCTTATGCATATAGCTGGGCTCGATATTCAGGTGGAATATTGCAACATTCGTTGGGAATATGGCCAAATTCGGTACTTATAGTAACTGTTCCTCATTATATGACGGTAACCAAGCGAATCGAAGTGCCTAAGATTGTAGAGGTAGAGAAGAAATTAAACTGGTGGCAAAAAACAAAAATAGAGATAGGTGGATGGTCTATGATAATGAATATATTGCTTGTGTCTATGATAATTGTCAGAAGGTTAAGAAAGAAAGGAGGTGCCCGTAATTTATAGATTGTATTTTTTCAATTCTGTCTTTCGTTATAACAAAAACCTTCGGCGGTCCGGATTGTAAGAAAAGGACCGCACGCTCCTTATCAGGTAGAAGTCGCTAAGGAGAAACAATACGTCGGAACAAGAATTGTTTTGCGGTCCCAGACTGCTTAACAATTTTCCGACGTATTTTGTTTATCCAAACAGTGATTATATGAAAAGTGATGAAATATATAAGGATGTATTGCAGGTTGTCGCTTCAGTGACGGGAATATCTGAAACAGGTATTATACATAGCAATAAAGAGGAGTGTGCGAACGCCAGATATCTTCTTGTGCGTTATTTAGCCAAGATTTTCTCTGATACGGAGATAGCGTCATTGACTAACAGGACCAAACAGGCTGTCGGATCGATGCGGCGGAATGCTAAAAAACAAGGGGTATGGATTGTGGAAAACAATTGGAAAGAAATAGTAAATAAATTGGAAAATAAATATTTTATTTGCAAGTAACTTATTCCGTAATTTGCCTTTGCGGTCAATATTGACCGTGATATGTAAAATCATGATTATGGATAATGTAACAGGAATGAGCATCCAGGAATACGCCGCAATGCGTGAGTTGGAGTGCGAACACAAAAAGGGATGGGGCGCTACCGCCGCTATCTGGGTTATCGCTGCTGTGATTGTTATTGCCTTCTTCGTGTACAGTTGGCATAATAACTGTAATGAAAAAGTACAATTTGCAGTAGGGTTGGCTAATCTGACAGGACGGGTTAACTGTATGGAACCTGATGTTCGTTGGGCTGGGCAGCAGTTGTATGCTGCTAATGGTGCAATTTCCGCTACCGTTCAGGGAGTGGGCGACATGAAGGCCAATTTCGGTGAGCAGCTGTTCCAGTTGAACAAGGAAGTCTTCTACAATGACGGTTGTGGCTGTGGCCGTGGCAGAAACGGAGGTTGTGGCGGTTGTGGAAACCGTGAGTTCCGACAGACATCTACATATAACTTGGCCAGTACCAATGTTACGGTGGATGAAACTTGCCGCAATTGATTTCGTGAGGGTGGGGATTCCACCCTCATTTATTATTAATCGTAAAAAAGCTGGACTATGTTTAAATCAAGAATAGAAATTAGGGAGTTTGCGGTAAGACAGGCTGTTGAGTTGCTCGGCACTGGTAGTCCTCAAAAGGATATTGTCGCAAAAGCTAGAGATATTGAAGCCTATATAATAGGAGAGGCCGATTTGCCGGAAGTTTACAATGATACGGAAGCCATCAACGGTATTATGGGAAGTGCGATGCAGATGCTGCAAGGCATATCCTGTTCGGAAATTCCGGTAGAGGATAAACCTGCCAAAAAGAAATAAGAGATGGGGGTGTCCATGTTTCAGTCAAAGAAACCGCAGACAGAGTTGAAGTTTACGACACGTGCGGAAGCGTTCAGTTACATGCTTATGTATATGACTGAGGAAAAACATGCGGATCCGCTGGAGGCAGCGCAGAAAGCCAATGAATTTGCAGACATCTTCGCCAAGAACATGGGTATCCCTCTTAAAATAGAGCCGGAACCACAGGGTGTCGATAAATACCTGTCAATGGCTACCAAGATTGCTAATTATATAGAAGAACATCCTAAGGTGGTTGAATACGGCGTTCCGGCTTTGACATTCGTTGCCGGTCTGTTCACTGGGAAAAAAGTGGAGCAGGCCAATGATAACATGTATGGGCAGCGTCCGGTACCGCCTCAACCGCAGGAAGAAATAGATTTTGATAAAATACCTGATTGATTATGGCATTAAGGAAATTATATATTGTGGTGGATTGCGAGAACGACGAGCAGAAGGAAGCTGTTCAGACCGCATTCAACGAATTGTCTAATACGCGGGCTTTGACCAGCCGGACGATTATCAGCATGTATCCGTTTTTCAAAAAACATCGTGATGATCTGTTTGAGCTGTTCAATATGGTCAAGACAGGCGGTGTCAAATCGTTGTTGTCTGTAAGAGGTGGAACATTGATTAATAACTTGAGAAAGGGTTGATTATGAGAGTGGAAGGCAAATGTATAGGTGATTGCAGCAAATGCCAGTTGCTGGCAAATGGTGAGGTGGATATGATTCCGTGCATTCTTGACCAGATTTTTATCCGGACAAGGAAAATCGAGAAAGAAAACGCTTTTATCAGGAGAAGTCTTGATTCCATGATGCAGGACAGAAATACAATCCAACTTGCCGGTTTGAGTGATAACGAAGATAAAACAGATTGATTATGAAGTATACATTCAAAGAAATGTTGGACGATGCGAAAAGGGCGGGTCTGACAAGTGACAAGGTCATGATGCGCAGTGCGGAAAGCATGAGCGAGCTTCTGTGCCTTGTGAAGGAAGAACATCCGGAACTGTACTGGAAATTTATGCGTGAGCAACATGGAATCATGTATGGTAATCATTACAATGAAGCTTTTGCGATGTTTGATGTCGGCATGATGAGGTACATTGATAGGGATGGAAAGAAATGTGAGGGTGCGCACTGGACGGCGGAACAGATAGAGGCAAGTACCCGGATGATGGGATTTCCGGCTGGAACTACGAAATGGGACAAGTATGTAGCGTTCAATGCCTTTTATTCCGATCTTTGCACAGTTTATAATGATGAACAGATCATTAAAGGTGCTCATAAGTTCTATTTTGAGGATCAGGACTGGGGGGACACAACAAAGATTTGGGATTATGTGTATTGCAAGAATGCAATGGTCTGATTCTTTGTAACAGACGGTTTGTGCTTATCAAAAACCGAACCGTCTGTTTTTGATAAGCACTATGATTCCAGTTTTTCCCGTATTTCCTTCAGAAGCCGGAAAGAGCCTGCCATCTTGTAATTCCCAAGATTCTGTTCTGCCTGCATTATAAGGCTTTCTACTGTCAGAGGGAGGTCGGGAGAAAATGAGGATTTGTTGATTTGCAATGTTTTAGGTAATTCTCTCGTATTAAACCATTCCACCATTTCCCTTAATTCTTCCTCTGAGTAAGCTTCATGTGTTTTTGCATTTTTCATAATGATCTTGTTTTTGATTTCCGCAAAGATAGTGATTTGAAAGCAAATCGCAACAGGAAAGCCGCAACAATAAACGCTTCTTCATTCTGCCAAATTCCTGCCAAATGTTGCCAAGTATGCCAGATATGCTAGATACTGACACAATTGGTGTATGTTGTTGATGTGTTTCTTGCGCCACTTATATAATAGCCTCATCTTTGCCATACTGAGAAAAATTTATTGTTTAATTTTTGGGGCTTTATAGAAAAAGAATGTATATTTGCAATACCTTACATAATATCCAATGGCGAGCGGAAGCCTGCCCAAACATATTGCAGGCATTTTTTATGCTTGTTTGTAAAGCGTTGCAATATATACTTATTGCGGCTGTCACCCCCGTGTGGAGAAGTTAATGCTCTCCCTGCCTTTGGATAGGTGTAAGGTAACGGGACAGGGCAGCCGTTTTTTACTTGCCTATAATGCCATTAAAACCTTATATATCCATGGCAGATTTAGTATTTCAAAACAGTAATGGTAATGATGTTACTACTTCTTTAATCGTTGCACAAGTGTTCGGGAAAGAACACAAAAATGTAGTGAGAGATATTGAAAACCTCTCATGTTCAGAAAATTTTAATCGGCTCAATTTTGAGCGCATTACCTACAAGGATGCACGAAACAGAGAACAGACCGCATACGAAATGACCAAAGACGGTTTCAGCTTCCTTGTCATGGGGTACACGGGCACAAAAGCTGGAGAGTTCAAGGAAAGGTTCATCAACGAGTTCAACAGACGGGAATTCTTGCTAAAGGATGATGATTACATTTTAATGCGTTCCCAGCAGATTCTACAAAAACGTTTGGAAGCGTCTGAAGAAAAAATCAAACAACTTGAATCCCAAGCCGAACAGCAGCAGGAAACTATCGAACTCCAACAGAAAGAACTTACACAATCCGCTCCGAAAGTCAGCTACTACGACAACCACTTGCAAAGCGTGAACGCTCTTACCACAACTCAAATAGCAAAAGAGATAGGTATGTCGGCAGAGAAACTGAATAACAAACTGAAAGAACTTGGAATACAGTTCAAGCAGTCTGGGCAATGGCTTCTTAAATCGCCCTACGACAAATGGGGTATGCACGAAACGAGAACCAATATTTTCACAAGTGAAAGAGGTAATACCCATACCAACACGTATACGGTCTGGACGCAGCGAGGTAGGCGATTTATCATAGCCCTATATGAAAATGATTGGAGCGTGAAGAAAGCTATCAAGCAAATAAAAGGTGAGCTGAATCCAGCCGCGTAATTTGAATTTTACTTATTAATTAATCCAATGTATTCCCCGTCTTGCTTATGGCAGCGGGATGGTTCGTCACACCCCTAATAGTTGTGATTTGCAACCGTTACAATTAATTTAAAATGAATTTTATTATGAACAACAAGGATATTGAGGAAATGAAGAAACTGGTTCTTATGGTGCTGGAGGAGAACAGGATATTGCGTGAGATGCTTGCCAAGGAGTGGGAGCGGGGAGGATGTCATGCTCCCATGACTTTGAGCAAAGGAGGAAAGTGAACGGGAGCCGGCTGTTAACAGCCGGCTTTTTATTCTGTATTACTTGTAGAAGATTCAGGAGTGTGTGAACGTATCAAGGATCTAGCTATTGCAAATTCAGATTCCGCACCGGCATTTTCATTTATTGAAATATGATAGAGACCGGCTGCATAATATGCCAATGCTCCTGCATATTTGTTATGAAGGTTGATTTCTCCGTTTTCTGAGATTGAAGGAGTTGGAATATACCTGAGACTGTATCCCCCCTGTTCTTTTACTGCATGGGCAATGATTGACCTCATGGTATCGTTGGTGATGAATGCTACCGGTATTGAGGGACCATTACCTACACCGGGAGCTGATGAATATTGTGCGCTGTATAGTGGCGAATTGTCCGGATATAACATAGTGACCGGATATCTCCACCCAGTCAGGTTCACACTGACAAGCCTGATATAGTCCGCAGGTATTTTTATGTAGGCAAAAAACAAACCGTCAGGACGTTTCTCGAATGAGATTGAGGATGAATCTGTCATTTCCGAAGCTTCGGCCATCACCCCTTCGTCATTCATCAGTGCGAGTAGTGCGAGTCTGATGAACTCTTTTAATGCCTCATCGGTCTCAATCGTGAAACTGTCTTCTTCTGTCGCACTCTCATTGATGATTGTGCGTAAAGTCTTTAGTATATCTTTGACAGGTATCATGAGGCTTAGTCTAATGGATAATTGGGAAATTGTATGCCGTGTTCTTTGCATAATGAGGACAGAGCCTCCTTATTTCCACATTGCGAGCGCGGTACTTTGAATCTGACCTCAAAAAAATCCTTCGCTTCAAGGAATGAGGTCACATTTTCAATATCCTCTTGTATGTCTCTGTCTTCTTGAATGCCTTTTTCTTTGGTCGGTTCTGCGCTTTCGGATTCTTTTTCTTCCTGCTTAGAAGATGCCGGAGGAATATAGGTGCACATCCGCTTTCCAAGGATGCTGTATCTTTGTTTTACCTCTGTTTCCTGTAATACGGAATTTACGTCATTTTCGTCATGTATTACATCTTCATCTTCTTCTATTGTTTCGGTAATGCGTCCTTCCCGATACCATTTGTGCGCCCTGATTTTCTCAGCCAGTTCTCTATCCGTTGTATGATAGGTTGATTTGCCACGGAAAAAAGCGGAGAAGTTGACGTACATCATCCGTCCGCAGTGAATGACTGCAAATGACAGTGAGGAGCTCGCAACGAATTTATAAAGTTTCTTCATACATTATTAATAATGATGAGGTGGATTTCTCCACCTCTGATGATGATTAAGGTTCTATTATACAGTCTGGGATTCAGGAACTGGAATCTCAACATATTCCGGAATGGACAGACGCGCGTGGGCATCTGGGAATCCAAGTGTCCAGCAGGAGAACTCTTGCATGACAACAGCGTCACTGTTACTTATGAACAGTTCTTTCAGATTGTATGTGCTGCGCTCCCAGTTCTGGAATACCCATTTGTCAAGATATTCAGGATCAAGAGAGAAACCTCTTCCGTTGAATCCCCAGGCGTTGAACAGGTCATGGCGGTAAAACAGAAGTTTTGTTCCCATGCTTTCGAATGACTGGAAGTCAAGTCTCCATTTGTTGTAGTCACGTTCCGGCTCGAAGATACGTGTGCGGTTGTTGGTCTTGATCTTGCATAATGCCGCATAGATGGTATTGTCAACAAATACAAGTTTTGTGCGGCTTCCGTTACCGGCACCTTCAATGATGCGTCCTACAAGGTCTACAAGCTCATCCTCCGAGATTACATATTGCTGCACATATTTTCCTTCTTCCACCACAGGATTTCCGGCAGAGTCAAGCACTTTTTCCCAATGTCCGATTTCAAGGTCTTTTCCGGCGCGGTACCAGATACCTTCACAAGTATATACATTGCCTTGTCCGTTCACCGCATGTTTGCTCTTGATTCCGAACAGTCCGGAGGCTTCCATACCGATACGCATGTCTTCCATTGCCATCCGTTCCACACGTGTGAATGACCATTCCACCTCGGTCTTACTCAACCGGTCATAGATAGTCTGCTCTACCTGCATGATAAAACGCTGGCAATATTGTTCGTCCGGAGACGGAAGCTGGTAATATCTTCCTGTAGACACGTCCTTCTCGGCGGCAGCACGTCCCATTCTTAGAAGGACGGTACCCTTTGCAAGGGTAGGAATAAGATAAGGGTTCTTATTGTTTGATTGTTTTCCGTTTACGGCATAGACAAGCGGAAGGTTGGTCTCACTGTTGATTGCGTGCACGCGCAGCATCAATGGGTGTTCAGGATCCACTTCATCGGTACCGGATTTGTAACCGGAAACAAACGTTCCGTCAGCGTTCAGGACAAGAAGCGTATCCATTGCGCCCACAATGTTATTATCCTCCAGTTCTATCGCTTTCGGAGTCTCGGTAGTCATGGCTTCAAGCTGCTTGGCAAGGGTAGCCCGTAGCGGACGCTGTCCGACACTGTAGTACTTGATTACGATGCTGTCCGATTTGTTTGTCGCCCCATGGCGCAGAATCTGATCAATAGGCGTGCCGGTAAACTTCATCTCGACAATTGTCTTGTCGATCTGCTTCACGTACCATTCCGCGTCCATGATTTTCTCGTTCTTTGTTACGGAACTTTCCCCGCCTACTACCTTTCCGCCATCCCCTAGATCCTGGACTGAGCCTCCGTCCGAAGCATCGGCGGCACATGCATAACCTCCCCCGGTCGCTCCGGCAAGGAACATGAGCAATACGGAAAAGAAAAATTTGAATGTTGATTTTAACTTTTTCATTGTTCTCGATTTGTTTTTAAATTTATAAATAAAAGTTGTGATATGAGCCTGAAAGCGATAGACGATTAAATACGTCTCTTCATGTCTTTATAACGTTGTAGGGTAGGATCCTCCACTTTTTCCTCACCTCCTCCGTTCCCGCCTCCTCCAAGGTCCGTCGGAGCTTTTTCCGCAAGATTCCTGTGTATGGCTCCCGGACGTGCGGTACGTCCCTGTTTACGTCCTTCCTCTCGGGCGGCTTCTATTTCCATGTCCATATTGAAGGCATGGATGATTCTTTTCCAGTCTTCCGCATCCAGTTCGTGCCGGATAATTTTATGAATGATACCGTCTGTATCCTGTGTTCCGTACAGCCATTCCAACATGGAAACTACATTCGCCTCATCAACATTGACCTGCCGCACGGCTTCTGTCAGTGCCTCATCTGTTTTGCGCAGCTTCTCTTCCGCATCTCTTTTTCTTTTTTCCTCATCGGCCGCCTCCTTTATCCGGGCAGCTTCTTTCTCTTTTGCTTTTTTGATGGCCTCTTCCGTTGTTGCAGCTTCCCTGATATCATCCCCGTAATTGGTTATCAGATATTCCACAAGAGAGAACGGTTCACCGTTCTCATCCATGCCGCTTGCCAGACCGGTCAGGATGCCGGCGGCTCTTGAGTCTTCTGCAAGAACTTTGTTGAGGTTCTCTCTCTGTGATTCACTATCGTCATAACGTTTGAAAGAGTCATCAAGGAATTCGCCGACAGCGAGGTCGTCCTCAAGGTCGAGGTCCGGTTTTCTGGATGAAACAATGTCTCTCCATGATTTTCTTTCTTTTTTTTCTTCCATGATATGTCATTGTTGTCTTATACTGACAAATTTAGCAGTATTTGTTCAAGCCGGATTGATATAATGCAATCTACAGGAAGTACATTCGCCATCATTTAAACAGGAGGTCACATGAAGCACAAGGGAAATATCAGCGAAATACAATTGATAAGGAACAAGGAGATTGTACGTACATTCATCGAATTGAAAAAGACCTGTGCGTTCTCCTACTACAAGGATATATGCAAGGAGATTGCGGGCATGAAGGCGAAGCAGCATTATGTCAGTGAGGACCGGGCTTACGTGATCTTATACAGATATCTGACCGAAGGCAATATACCTGATTGCAGTCTGTATAAATATGAAATGTATTCCAGTCTGATCCGTTGTTGCCTTGATATCATGAAAAAGAAATCGGAAGCGAATCTCCGTCTTATCGTAAGACTTGCGATAGAGAGGCCTTCCGATTCATTCGGGATAAGTCCTGACCGCATACAGCATATTTTGTGGAAAGCTGGAATGAAATAGGTGTACCGCTATGAAAATGAGATATTCCATGGGGCTTTACTTGTGCATGGCCGTGTTATTGCCGTATCATGAATTCCTGTCAGGAAGTCACTGGCTTTATATGTTCGGACATTCCGGATGGCTTCATTATCTTCTGAACGGGATGGCATGGGCTTTTCTATGGAAGGTGATAACCCCTGCACGGACGCTGGTCGCATGGATGTTCGCTGTCGGAATATCATTTTTTATTCCTTCCGGCAGTCCTGTGATCGGATGGAGTGTCATTATCTACTATTATACGGGCTTGTGCCTGTCCTCCATGGATGGGGGAAGGCGTAATAGGCTGTTTGCCATAACCGCTCTCGGTTTCTTTCTGCCGCATATTGCGGGTGGATATCATGCGGCTATGCTGGCGGCCGGATGGATATTGCGTAAACTGGAGGTTGGATGGCAAAGAACATTAAAATAAACCATATAGAAACTCTTTTCTCAGCTATTGTCATAAGGAATGCGGAGGAGATGATCCGCAGGAACCGTGAACGGGAAGCGGAACTGTTCAAGTCCTACAACCCGTTGACAGGGGAGAACGCTCCCGGAAAACGGAAGAGGATATATCTGGATGATTTTATAAATTCATCTGTTTTCCTTCCTATCGAGATGTTCTCCACCGGTTTTATCTATAAACTGGATCTTGCCGGAAGTATAGAGGAGTTCTGCTGGCAGACATACGGGGAATATAATGAGGATCTTCGTAATACTGTCATTCAGGAGTTTCTCCGTTACTGGGCCAAATACGACTTTTATTTCTATTGTTATGCGTATGCGCGTATCAAAAACAAAGAAGGAGGGGAGGATGTGCCTTTCCTGCTACGTCCGGCGCAGGTAAAGCTGGCTGAGACGTTTGAAAGGATGCGCCGTGCCGGCAAGCCTATCCGTGTCATATTGTTGAAGGCCCGCCAGTGGGGGGGATCCACATGCACACAGATATACATGTCATGGATACAGATAATGCATGTGAAGAGCTGGAACAGCATCATTGTCGGACATCAAGGGGACAGTGCGGCTGAAGTTAAGGATATGTATGTCAAGCTCATAACCCAACTTCCTGAATTCCTTTTTTATGAAGAAGGGGTGGAGTTTGACGGCTCTCTTCCGAAGATCAAGGGAGGGGGAACTTCTAACATAAGTCTTATACCTTCCCGAAACTGCAAAATCAAGACGGCAACCGCGATGAATCCGGAGGGCGCCCGTGGTGGTGATTCGGCCATGGCGCATTGTACGGAGGTGGCGTTTTGGCCTCAGACGGAAAAGATGGATCCGCAAAAACAGGTGAAATCATCCTGTTCGGGAATCCTGTACAAACCGTATACGATGATTGTGTATGAAAGCACGCCGAACGGGCAGAATTTCTACAAGGATGAATGGGATCGTGCCAATGGAACGGATGATCATGGGGAGAGACTGTCCGCATTCGAGCCGTTGTTTGTCGCATGGTGGGAGATAGAGGAATATCGTCTCGATCCGGAAGATATGCTGGAATGGGCCTGTACCCTGATAGAAAGGCGTAACGATAAGTCCGGAAACTGGGACTATATGTACTGGCTGTGGACTATTGGAGCGACATTGCAAGGCATCTACTGGTACAGGCAGAAGATGAAGGAATATGCGGACATACAGGACATGCAGCAGGAGTATCCGTCCGATCCGGTGGAGGCATTCAAGTATTCCGGGCAGCTTGTATTTGACATTTACAAGGTAGAACAACTCAGAAGGTTCTGCCGTGAGCCGGTATTCCAGGGGGATATTTCCGGAAAATCCCCGAAAGGTGAACAGGCTGTCGAAGGGCTGAAACTGTTCAGGCGTAAAGGAGGGGAATTGAAAATATGGGAGATGCCAGACAAGACATGGAGGTTGGAAAACCGCTACTTTGTGTCAGTTGATATCGGGGGGAAATATAGGACGAGTGATTACTCTGTGATTACTGTGCTGGACCGCGCGGATATGATGGCCGATAGCGGAGTGCTCAATGAGGACGCTGGACCGCGTGTGGTGGCGGAATGGTACGGGCATACAGATCCGGACCTGCTTGCGATCAAATGTGCGCAGATTGCGTCATTCTATAACAATGCTCTGCTCATTGTCGAGAACAACACGGCTTACAGTAAGCTTAATGATGTAGACACAGACAACGTCAGCGAATTGTTCTTTCCCATTCTTATCCCTCTTTATGATAATGTATATGCGCATAATCGGAGCGAGTTGGAAAAAAGGAGCCAGAAAGAAACCAGATGGGGGTTTAATACCAACCGTAATACAAAAGTGGCCATTATTAAGTATATGGAACAGTGTGTGCGTGACAAACTGTGGATAGAGCGTGAAACCGGAATGATAAAGGAATTGGGATGGTACATGAAATATCCGAACGGCAAATACGGCGCGCTTGCGGGGAAGCATGATGATCGGGTAATGAGCAGGGCAATAGGATTATACGTGAGCCGTTTTGAATGGGACAGATATCCGGTGAGGGTGTTGCCCACTATGGAAGAGAAAATGAATAACATGAAACGCCTCAACAGGTCGGCGACGGGTGCGGAGGCTATATTATATAAAAATTAGTAACATTATGGGAAAAATTAAGTTGTTTTTGAAGGCGGTAAAAAGCCTTGTGCAGAAACGCAGGATCGCAAGTCTGTGGAAGTCCAGCTTGTTATTGAAAAAGGCGATAGAAGAGGCTGAGGAAAAGAATAAACAGGACGGAAGGCGTTATTTTGTCATATGGGATCCTGCACAACAGAAGCTCATCTCTATCACTTATGATTATTATAAGGACAGGTGGGACAGTTATAAATATCTTTTTCATCGGGGAAGGTTCCGTATGCGAATGAACCGAGGGCAGTTGAAAGAGATGTGCTTTTATTACACGAAAAGCAAGAACGGCTCACCTTCCTGTCAGGACGAGGAAAGAAAGGAGAAAATGATAGAATGGCAGAATTATTATCATCGTCTGCTGGTTAGTGACAGGATTTGTGTTATTTCTCGTTGCTGGAATTTAAAGTCATTATGGAAGAAGATAACTTTGCGCTCAAATAAAATAGCACATAGGTATTAGTTTAAGGTTTTAGGGACTCGGGCTTGTGAAAGTCTGAGTCCCTTTTATTATATACATTTCATTGTGAAGCTCTTGCTTATCTTTGAATAATAAAAAATATATTTATATGGAAAGATTTGATTCTTGCTTTCATCCTCATCATGCATGTGATCCTCATCCGAATGAATATCATGAAAATATTCATTATACGCCTGATCAGATTAATGCATTGCTGGGGCTTATTCCTTATAAGGCGGACAGAGCCGAAGTCCCTAGAATGGAAACGTTGAACGATGTCAATTATATAGGTCATGTGGCAACTTCTGAAGCGTTGCCGGACAAGATGGAACAACCGTCATGGGCACTTGTCGGCAGTGTGAAGAAAACAAAGCCGTACTTCTACTATGTTGAAGGATTTGTTCCTAAAGGATATCGGGCCGGATGGAATGATTTGAGCGGTGTTCTGGGAACTTATGATCTCACAGTCGATAAGGTGAGCATCTTCGATTATAATCTGCTGACTGAATATAATGTAAGCCGTAATCATACCCAAGATACCCGGATATTCTCACATGATTGGAAGGAACAGAGATATTTCAGTGCATTTCCTGATTATGTTGAAGGGAAGAAATACAGACCCTGTGATCGTGTCAACATGCCGGGGTACACAAAAACGTCATTTGTAGCACAACGAAGCACGTCCGAGGCCCCTTTTGTTGTAAAGAAGAGCAATGTGTTTACTTTTGAAGATGCCATAGCGCTTGTACCGGAGGAATACAGAATACCCGGCATGAAGGTCACGTTTGTTTCTGCTTACACCAATCAGGCTGAAACATGGTATTTTAAGGGAAATTCTGCTTCGCTTTGGAAAGACAAGAAAAGCTGGTGGAAGATTGATTTAGAGGCGGAGCGTAATGAGATTCATGCTGAAGAGGTATTCATTCAGAAGATGGAAGCACCGGAGATGGTGGCTGATAGGGCCATAGCGGATGAGAACGGCAACCGTATACCGGACACTTATCTTACACGCAAAGCTGTCAGACGTCACATTGAGGATACATTCAATGATATGTTCATTGATAATCCTCCTACCGTGATGGACGGGATGATAACGCCCGAGATGCTTAGTGAATCCACCAAACAGCTTATCGGTAACAAGAGCATAACCAATTTTGCGGATGATGAGGATATTACATCGGTTCACGGTCAACTGAAACTGGCTAATAAAAGGTATGATCCGAATAATTACTCAGGGAAGGGAAGATGTTATCTGCGCAAGAATCTTGTGGCAGGGCGAAATATTCTGACCCAGTCCATGATATGTTGGTCTGATACGATTTATGTCATACAGTATGATTATGATTTGGAGGGGAAAACTATCACTATTCCGTCAAAATGCACTTTAGATTTTCAAGGAGGGGGATTTAGTAATGGTACTGTCGTTGGCGACAATACCAAAATTGAAGCAGGACTGGAAAAGATATTTGGTGCTATAACAATAAATGGTAGCTGGGATGTGGCGGCAGCTTGTCCTGAGTGGTTTGGGGCACTTCCAGATGGAGTACATGATTGTACTGAATCTATACAGGATACCATTAATAATTTTGATATTGTTAAATTAAACAATGGAATTTATTTTATAGGTAATACGATTCAGGTAAGAAGTAATATTACTTTGTTTGGAGAAAAAGGTAAAACTATCATAAAATCTCCAACTACTAAGGAGTTTGATGTAAATGATTTACCAAATGCGAATACCCTTCCTTATATTTTTTACTCTGAAAAAGCTGTGAAAGTTCTATTTAGAGGGCTTTCTTTTATATTGGGGGATTACTATAATGGTATAGGTTTTAGGCAAAGTGTCAATGGGGATACGGATGAGTGGGACGCTAAAATATATGTAGAAAACTGCCATTTTGAGCATGGATATAGAGCTGTAAGTATTGAAAGGACTTATAGAGAATGTAGAATAATAGATTCTATCTCATATTACGCATGCGGTGACTATGCTTTTTTTATGGAAGGAACTGATAATTCTATTCATAATAGTACGGTTGGGAGTTGTCAACAAGGAGGTATTTATTTATCTCAAAATTCAAGAATGTCTAATTGTAAAGTTTTTGTTGCCAATAAAGCCTGGAGATATAAATATGATGCTGTTACTCCTAGAAGTAAATACGCAGTTTATGTAAGTGGCAGTTATTGCAATGTAACAGGCTTGGATATTCAACAAAATTGTGCAAATGGTATTTATGTGGGAGGACATGATAATTATATTCAAGCTGTTCTGAATGCTAATGGGTATCAAAGAGATAAACAATCCTCAATATTATGTGCTAATGCCGTTTTGAAGTGTAGTAATAGTATATTAATATTTACTTCAACCACAGGCTTTTTAAATAGTTATGTATCTCATTATCTATATTCTGTAGGAAGCCCAGCTTATGCTGTTAAAGGTAATTATATAAATATAAATACGCATGATGAACCAGGAGAAGATACTCCTTATGTGTTAAGCAATTTTTCAGCTTTTAATAATATAATATTTAATGGAGCGAATATAACTAAATGCCATAATCTTCCTGAGGATTTTGTTAAAAACAACATTCATTCAGAAAATGTATCTAGGGGAGAAAGAATGTATGTTACAGTTGGTGCTGGTAAAGCGGTTTCTTTTGATTTGAATGTTACAACTTTTATCACACAATATACTGTTATACATCAGTATTTAACTTTTATAGTTAATCCGTCATTAGCAGTCGTAGATACGCCCTTGTATGAAGTTGGAAGATATAAATTAATAGTAAATGTTGACAACATAGATTATACTCTGAAAACCGATATGTTCCAAAACGGGTTAGTATCAATAGAATCTATTAAATATTTATACGATATAATACCGGATCCGAAGGATTCACAGTGTAAATTAAGATGGGAATTAGCAAATACAAGTAAATCCGCTATAAACTTGGCAATTGATTACCCTATAATTGAAATATATAAAAATAATACAGGTTATGGAAGCAGTTATGAAACTAATATTATTCCGACGGATTTGAGTAAAGATTTTTGTAAGGATAAGAAGGGAATTTATGGGAAAGTTGCAGATAATACTTATGATATTAATTTGGGGATTATAAGGTTTAATAATGCAATTTCTGATCCTCCGGAATCTTATGAATACATTAAGATAACTAAAGTTCCGACAAGCGGTTTTCGTTTTTTATATTCGACATATAGGATATTAACCGAATATTCTTTGCTATATGTAGATAATAAATTGTATATACTATCTGATAGATACGATACTGGCAATGATTCTTTTTTAAATATAAGATGGATATTTGACCCTGTTTCTTATACATTAGACATTTGGATTAAAGTTTCTTCAAAATATGGCAAATTGATAGTGAGAGATACCAAATGGGCTACTCTTAACACTTATGAGTGGTTCCCTAAAAATACAGATCCATATCCGGTAGAGGCTGTTGATGCTGAATTTATTACCTCGGATATACTTACTTTGCCTGATACTTTAATTGGGATAAAAACCTATGATACGTTTGGAAATATATTAACTTGGTCTAAGTCTGATTGGTTAAATCCTGACGGAACTTTAGTGACAAAGGTTGTTTTCGCAAGTAAATTAAATGATTTTATTAAAAGTAATACTATATATAATATTATCAGATATATAGATTTGGAAGGAAAAACTCTTACTGTTCCTGATAATAGCGTGCTTAATTTTATTGGAGGTACTATTGGAAATGGAACTATAATTGGAAATAAAACTAAAGTCATAAATCTAAATGTTGATAGAATTGTTTTATCAGGGACTTGGTTTGATTCAGGAATTACTTCTAATAGACCTACTAATGTTTTAGTAGGATTTCAATATTTTGATAGTACATTGTCGAAACCTATATATTATAAAGGTAATAATGAGTGGGTTGACGCTACTGGGGCGACAGTATAATAACGATAATTAAAATAAAAGCCATGTTACAAGGATATCAAATAAGAATGCTAGAAGAGTATAAGCAACTTAATGACCGGGTGGAAAAGTTGGAGAAATTCATCAATGAATCTCCAGTGTTTTCTAAAATGGAAGTGCATAAACAAATACTTCAGCGTTGGCAACTGTCGGCAATGAAATCATATTGTGATGCCTTAAAGAGAAGATGTCTGGCAGAAGGATTTTCTCCGTTGACTGGGGATGGCCTGGAATAAATGTTAATTCTATAACTTTTTTAAAAAACATCATGGAAGATAACAACATACAAGATTCTTGCTGCAACAGCAAGTATGCAAGTATCAGGCAGATGGACAAGCTTGATGAAATGTTGGGAAGAAGATTCCCTTTCTATCCTCGTACAGTGATACAGGCGGTACATGACGGAAGAACCGGCGCGTCGTTGGAAGCGATACTGGCACAGTATAACAATATTTATGTGCAGTATCAGGGTACAGCGGGACGTACGAGAAATATTGTTCCGAAAGAAATGAGGCGTAAGGGGATCATCATATCATACGTGGATATGCAGGGGAATGCCATAACCGAGAAATGTGTGAATGATGCACAGAGGGACAACTTTCACTGGGGGCTTGATGTCAACTGGGTACGTGTGGACGAACTAACACTCTCTGGAGATATTTCCGTATCGGTAAAAGGCACATGGGTGATTAACGGTGAGGATACCGGCATAGCTGCTTTGGGGCCCAAAGGGGATAACGGACTTACCCCGTGGCTCAAAACGATAGATAACAAGCTTCACTTCTCCTATGATAACGAGACATGGGAGGTGTGCTCGGATTACATTGCAGCTTATTTCCGTTTTCAGGATAACAAATTCCAGATATCGCGGGATAACAAAACATGGTCAGATCTTAGCGGAGAAGTTACAAACAGTTTGTCTATTAAAGCCTATGTAACAGATAAATCACAATATCCTAATCCTAAGCAGGGTGATATGATTATGGTGGGACCTACCTATGCGGACGATGATACCGAACATACCAAGCCCATCTACCACCTGAATATTTATAATGCCGGCGGATGGGTGGATCACGGTCCGTTCCAGTCCATCAATGCCGGTGTGGTGCAGGAACTGGGGAATAGCGAAACTGAAGTCATGTCACAGAAGGCTGTAAGTGAGAAAATTTCCGAGTTAGCTCTACAAGGTAAAATTTTAAAAAATGTTACAGGAATAATACAGGGAGAATATAACACAGGTGGTGACAAAGTGGAAAATAATCATAATGCTAATATTCTACAGATGGTAGATATCAATTCTCACGAGGGAGACAGGTATCTATGTTTAGGCTATGCATCACAGAATTATAGATTATGGGCTTTTACCGATGCTGATGGTAATATACTAACTAAATCTAAAAGTACAGATATTGATCTTACAGATTCAGGCGAATATTGTATTGCACCTAAAGGAACTGTTAAAGCTATATTCAGTTGTTATATTTCATATAAAGATAAATTTGCAATATATAAAAATGGTCAGATAAATGATATTAATGAAAGACTTGAAAAAGTTGAGCCATTGCTTGGTATCACTTATAAACTAGACCATGAAGCGGAACATTTTACGCCCCAATTTTATGACTCGAATGAGAGTGTTGATGCGAAGTATAAGACTAATGGGGATGCAATTATAGAATCTTTTACGCCTGAAGTTAAACAAATCATTGATACAAATGCTTATCCAGGATGTGTTTATAGTGTAAAGGGATATGGCGGTAAAAATTATCGGTTGTATGCCTTTGTAAATAAAGAAAATATTATTATAGAAAAAGATCTTATAGAGGAACACGATTCAAGTAATTCAGCAATAATTGTCGAAGCACCATCTGGTACGGTTAAAGCAATTTTTAGTAGTTATACATCATATCCATTAACTGTATCTAAAAACAACGTATCGATACGAGCTTTAAAAACAATGGATAATGATTTATCTGATATCAGTAATATTATTCACGAAACGTATCCGGGGAGGTATGATACAAGTGGATCTATCTTGGTTGAAACATCGCCTAATTATGCGGTAAATCAAATAATAGATAATACTGAAGAAGGTGCGATTTATGCGGTAAGAGGGTATGGAGGTTATTCATATAGATTATGGGCTTTTACCGATGCTGATGGTAATGTTATTGAAAAATCCGCTCAAGGGCTTGACGAATCTAAATCAGCGGTTCTGTTAGAAGCTCCTTCAGGAGCTGTCAAAGCTATATTTAGCAGTTATGTGGCGTATCCATTGACTGTCTCTAAAAATGGAATGTTTACTCAAATTTTATCCAATAAAAGCCATCTTAGTAGAAAACGTGCAGCATTTTGTGGTGATTCTATTATGATTGGTCAGGACAATAAAGAATCAGTTAAGAGTTTGACATACTATATATCTAAGAAAACTAATTTGAAATGTACAAATTGGGCTAAAGGCGGATCTGTTATATTATATCCATTTTACACGGGGAATGCTTATAGCATATATTGGCAACTCACTCAAGTCGATAAAAATAGTGATTATATTATTCTCCAAGGCGGAGTAAATGGGGTTAATTTAAATGACTCAGGCAAGCCTAATTATGCTCCTATGGGTAGAATTACTGAGGGTTTTGATGAAGAATTGCAATTGAATACACAAATAGGATGTTTGGAGGCGATCTGTAGATATGCAATAACACAATTCCCCGGTAAGAAGATAGGTTTTATCATAACTTATGACATTAGCAATTATGAATATTGGAGAGATAAGGTCGTAAAGTTTAAAGAAGTATTAGATAAGTGGGGAATACCTTATTTAGACTGGAGACATAGTGGAATTAATTTGGCATCCTATGACATAAGAGCTATATATGGAGTCGACACTTGGAGTGAATATGAGGAGTATAGTAATAAAAAAACTTATAAAACTGATGATAAGGTTATTTATCAATCTAAAGCTTACAAAGCCAACCAAGATATTGACTCTCCCGAGGAATGGGACTCGTCTAAATGGACTCTCATATCATCTGACAGGTATGACGGTTGGCATTGCAATTCTCTTGCTTATCAGCTGTTGGCAGACAAGACAATTAAATGGATGGAGTCTTTGTAGTTCAGTATAGTAACTGGAAAAGTTTTTTACACATAAAACTGGCGCAGTCTGCCTCTGCGCCAGTTGGCTTATGCCTTAATGTACTTCCATATACTCCGGAGAGCAGGTATCAGTCCAATCCACTAAACTTCCGTAGGAAATTGGCCTCCGGAGAGCCCGATTATTACCCATATTACAGGAACTACAGCAAAAAGAAAATCTAGGGTATCAAACACAAACCGCCCTACCTCTTTGATAGCGTTAGGCTGGGCATTATCACGCCCAACCTAACATTTAATTTTATTGTCATTCATATTCGAATGTTTTTATTAGTTAAACAATTAGGTTTACCGTTTTGTTTTACGTCAACCGGCTCTTTGCTGACGATAAAGGAAGCATTGATAATGCAAATATACGAAAAAGCTAGTTCCATTATTCCATGAAAATGAAACTTTCTATATCGTTTTTTATTTAACAATTCGAATCGGTACAATTCCATCGGTCCAAACAATATCATTTCCGTTCCATTTGAAGTGGATGGACTTTTTTCCTAATAGTTGATTTGCGGAAAAATAATATTCTTTTCTGAAATTGCAGTCATTTTCGTGAGTAACTGTTAGGTGAAGACTGTCTTTTTCTTGTCGTCTTTCAATATCGACTTTATAGGTGGATTTATCTTTTCTTGAAGAAGGGCGTATTACCCGTGTCCTTTCGATTGTTCCCATATTATATAAATTAATAGCCATATTTTATATAAGACATGCAAGATTTGGCATTGTCAAGTTCCGATTCCCAAAATATTCTATCAAACCCTAAAAATAAAGATGATTCTGCGGATTCTATAGCGTTTCTAGCCTGTGAGGCATATTTAATATCGTTTTCAATCCTTTCCTGTAGTTCTTCTATTTGTAGGGACATGTTCAGAATCGTAGAGTTCAGGTCAGTATTCTTGTTTTTTAGTCTGTCCACTTCTTCTCTAAGGTTGTAATTCTCCATTTCTAAATCTTCATATTTGCTTTTGCTGGCACATGAACCTAAGAATAGGATTATGAATGTAAGTAATATTGATTGCTTCATAGTGTTAAAATTTAAAGACGAGACAAATATAGCGATTTGTTCATGAATGTAAAATATTTGCATGGAATTTTGTATCTTTGCATCGCACATAGCGATGTGCATCAGGATTTGGACGGTTCCGATATAGTTTCGGACCGTCTTTTTTTTGTTTTCACACTGGTTGGTCTTGTGTATGTTTATCCAATATGTGACAAGGGCGGCTGTCTTTCCCAGATTGCCGCCCTTCCTGTTCAATAATGATTAGTAATCAGGTATAACAAAGGTATACAAAGATATAAAACAATCTTATTAAAAACAATCGGTAATGTAAAATCTTGAGATTTACATTGTAAATTACAATTATATGCGTATTTTTGTGCAAAAAATATAAAGTATATGAAAAGGTTGGTTATAGCTTCATTGTTTCGGTTTCCTTTTTTGCGACAAATGCTGTGGGATGGATAGATGTTTAAGATACATGAAAACTATGAGTCTTTTTCTTGTTTTCTATGGGATGAAATATTACTTCCCTAGCTGGATATATGTTTGTTATACCATATATAAAGAATCTGAATAATGTGATTGGTTTGATTAGCCTCTCCCGAGCTATTGAAAAGTTGAATTAAATAAATTACTGTTATGCTACAAAGATTAGAAGTTATTGATTTTTTGCGAGGATTCTCTATTTTTACCATTGTGTTAATGCATTTGTTGCAAAGTTTTCCGATAAGTCCGTTCTTAATGGCTGCTTCATCTTTTGGTGGGGCAGGAGTACATGTATTCATCTTATGTAGTGGATTTGGACTTTATTTATCATATTTAAACAGACCGCTTACTTATATTCAATTTTTGAAACGACGTTTTTTGAAAGTTTATTTGCCGTACATAATAATTATATTGATAAGTGCTCTGATTCCTTTTTATAATACCTCATCGGATAAACTTCTCCAAGTACTTAGTCATGTATTCCTTTTTAAAATGTTTTTCAATGATTTGGAAAGTTCTTTTGGATTGCAGATGTGGTTTGTTTCAACAATAATTCAGTTTTATTTGTTATGGCCTTTGTTGTTGAAACTATTTAATAAATCTACGGGGGTGATTTATGCTTTGCTGATAAGTCTGTTATGGACTACTATTGTAGCGATGCTTGGGAAAAGCGATGTGCGTGTATGGAATAGTTTCTTTTTACAATATCTTTGGGAATTTGTTTTAGGTATGTATTTAGCTAAATGCTATAAACTTAATGCTAAAATAGTCAATTCGTTGAATTTTAATATATTAGTACCTGTCTGTATAATATGTGTTGCTCTTACAGGATTTGCTGGAATAAAAGGAGGCATTTGGAAATTATATAATGATATTCCTTCTATGATTGGATATTTGTTTGCGTTGTTGATTATATATAAATTACATATAAAACCTATTAATGGCTTATTTATGTTTACTAATAAGATTTCTTATGAATGGTACTTGGTGCATATACTGGTCTTTAGTTGTACTTTTTATTATTTGTATAAGTTGGAAACTTTTAGTATGGTAGTAATAGCTGTCATTTCATTTATTCTTTCGTATGTTGTGGCTTGTTTATATCATTGGATTCTTGGGAAGATGAAGGTATGTTGAAATAATAAGATTCATTATAAACAATAAGATCTTGGTGAAATGAAGAGACGAATATTTACTGCTTCGCATAAAAAGTATGCAGAATGGAATATAAAATAATAAGGATGTAATTTATGGAAGGTTTATTGATTGTGCTTGGTGGTTTTGGAATGTTAGCCTTTTTCTTTGCTATATGGTTAAATACCCAGAAAGGCAAGAAATGGCTCTCAAATCTATAGTGTACTTTTCATTGGACATATGATGGTATTATGGATGCATTGACAACGTTTTTTAATAACCAGCGTTATAGGCTCCGCATTGGTTGTTTGGTTACATACCAAGTCTAGCAAGAAATGGCTTGCAAACTTATAATAGGTGTATATGGGGCATCTATAATCCGCAAAATTAGATATCTACTCATAATATTACGAAAGAATTTTGATTTACATTTTGAATCGAAATATAATTTAGAAACATATCTAAATTACTATCTAATTGTTAGTCTTATTTTTAGATTAAAAATTAAATATCTATTTTTGCAGAAAAACAAATGGTTTTTGATGAATTTTTAAAACTGAAGGTGAACTTTTAGGGTTCTGTTATTGTTATGATTAATCTAAAGACTAAAGCTGATGAGAATTACGATGCTTTTGTATTATTGAAGGATAATGGCAAACTTAATTCTTCAATACATTGTGCTTATTATTCAGCTTTTTTATTATCTATATATTCATTATGTGTGAGATTTGGATATCTTTATGAAGATATACAGAATAATTCAAGAGGAAAAGATAATCATGCTTATATCAGGAATGAGCTGGGAAATAAGATACATCAAGCGAAACCATTAGATTATGTTGAGTTTCACACTTGCCTTGGTAAATTAAAAAAGGAACGGAAAAAAGCTGATTATTCGAAAAATCTGGTTACAAATAAAGATGTAGTAAATATACAAGATACTATAGATAAATTCAGAGATTTGATAATTACAAAATATATTTGATTATGGATGCAGTAAAAGATTTTATTATTGAACGATTAAAGAAACTTAGTAATATGTTCAAGGGCATTTCTATCAAATATGCGTTTGACAGTATAACTGAATTTCATATAATTGAGATATCACCGGAAAATATTAGAAGAAGAGATGATGAATACATAAGGTGGGAGTCTGATATGTGGAATGATTTCTTTGCCATGTTCCCAGATGAGGATTTGCTTATTTCGGAGCCTTGCGAGTCTAATGATATGCATAATGTGTTATTTGACAATATTCCGATTGTGGATAGTGGCAATTTGCTTTATTGTATAGATTTAGATTTTGGTGAGATGGATTCTTTTTTAAATATTGACACTATAGATTTGTTAGCAGCGTGATTATGGCAGAAAAAGTAGCAAGTTTCCGTTTAAAGGAATATAAGATAAATAAGGCTAGTATAGAATTTGATCCTGATAAACCTCTGTCTAAAATGTCAATAGAGATCGAGAGAAAAGGTGATATAGAGGAAAATAATATTTATAGGATAAATATGTATATTGGTGTTTCTGATGAAACGAACAATTTCAAAATCAGTGCAAACATGGTAGCTTTGTTTGAATTTGATTCTGAAATATCTGAAGAGAATAAAACTAGTTTTGTAAATTCGAATGCGCCAGCCATTTTGTTCCCCTACTTTAGGGCATATATATCTACATTGACATCTCTTTCTGGAATGCAACCTGTTATCTTGCCGACAATAAATTTTGCTAGAATGCTGGAACAGCAGGAGAAATAAGTAAACATTAAAGGGTTATCATTATTGGTAACCCTTTAATGTTATCGTTTTATTGTCTATACACCTTTTCAACTTCTTTTTTCACTTTTTTAGTGATAGTCTGTTTCTTGTATTTTTTTTCCATATCTGGGTATTCCGGATGTTCTTCCAACCATTCTTTTTTATCTTCGGCTTCGTCATATTTTCTTTTGAGTTTTAGGAACTCTTTTTCATTTTTCAAAGTTTCCTTCTCTTTTTCATTGAGGTTGTTGATGATGTATTTCTTTTTTATTTCAGAGTCTTTCCTTTTAGATGTTCCGTCTGAATAGGGCAGTTTCTTTCTGTAGTCATTAAACAGTTTTCCAGCCTCATACATCTTGTTCAGATATTCATAAGGTCCCATATCCTTGTATAGTTTCTCGGCCATTTCCTTTCGTTGGGATTTGGGAAGGTTGATTAGGAACATAAAATCTACAAGGTCGGGGCGTCCTTCCCTTATGGCGGATTCGGCTCCCAGATAAATGTTTTCCAGGGTCTCTACATTTAATCCGGCAAATTTCCCTAATTTGGCGGCCAGCTCCCTTTGTACATTCAGGTTGAATCCGTCTTTTACCGCCTCGCTTATCAGATTTGACATCTCTGTAATGAATGAGAGAGGATCATATTTGTTCCCTTGTGATATGGCGTTGACAAACTGTCCAATGGAAGTTCCTCCCAAGGAACTTAAAGCAGCAGATAAAAATATGCTTTTCAATTGTTCATCAGTGAACCATAAATCCTCATCCCCGTCCCCGTATCCGAATATGGCGTAGATATTGGATATGAGTGGTGCTGTGATTCCTGCAATACCATATCCTCCTGCCGCCCACAAGCCTCCCATTACAAATAGTCCGAAGGTGGCTTTCCTCAGCCCGGTAAGATAGCTGCCCATCATTGTTCTTTGGGCTTCGTCTTTATTCATTCCGGATTCAATGTTCAGATTGTATATCCTTTTTGCTCGTGCCATTTCAAGAAGCCCCTCAATACCTATCCGCTGGTATCCTATGTTGCTGCTTTGGTAAGTGGTCAGCGCCTTGTAGAACACATTGCCGCTTGCCTGCATGGGGGACATCATTTCCGGGCTGGAACTCTGCTGGCTTTCATTGAATGCTATTTCAGCGTTGTATTTGGCTAAATTGGCGGCTTCCTCATTGCCTAGACCTCTTTTTTGCGCACGTTTATATTCAAAATTGTAAACGGCTCTCGCTCCGGCCGCACATGTCAGCGCATCAATAAGCTTGTTGGGATACATGCCTGCATTGGTAAGTTTCTCCAGCTTGTTTTTGAATGCATTTTCATCCTTTAATGCTTCGATCCCCATATTTCCCGTATCAACCCGTTCTTCAAAAGAAGGAAGATACTCCTTCGCCCATTTCATGTTTCCTGCCGGGGTGAATATGTATTTGAACAAATCAGCCTGATACCCCGGATTTCCGCTGTATGCGGAAAATGCCGGATAGGAGAGCACCTGCTTCATTGCGGTGTTGAGTCTGAATGCGATATTGGAACCTGCCCAATACCTTAGTATCTTGTTTAGTCCGTTGTTGAGCGAGTCTTGTTTCTGCTTGTCGTTGAAACTCCGTACGGCCACCTCCGCCGCTCTCATGAAGATATCAAACATTCCTTTATGGTTCGCCTCCATATAGTTCTTGAAAGCCTTGCTTCCCCGCAGGAAATTAAGATCCTGGCGCAGCTCAGCCGTTGCCGTCCAAGTTTCCATATCTCTTCCGTATTTTAGCATCAGATCAAAAGCGTTTCTGCTAGTGTCCACCTTCAGGGTATTTATCGTACGGTTGATTATGTTTCCGGTTATTGTGCTTGGCATACCGATGATTGTTTCTCCCAGCTCCCCCTTTTCACGGATTTCGGATTTGGCTATGACCATAGGGAAATAATTCTCCCGTGAAGCCATGCTGGTTCCCGTCATTCTTACATGGACCGGATTGTACCTTTCTTCTCGTAGCCTTGGAAAGAAGTCGTCTGTGATCCATTCTCCGAGTTTCATGTATTTATCGCCTATAAAGGATTCTATCTCGGTCATGCTGTCTTCCGTCCATCCGTCCGCCTCTAGCTTCATCTTTCCGTCCGGCTGTCTCCATGTGAGCCATACATAGAACGCCTGCCCTTTGTTTAGGTTTGCCTCATACAGGTCGCCCTCCTTATGGTAATTGCTGTCGTACATATATTGTTTGTGAATCCTTTTTTCTGATTTTTGAGAATCCCTGAATACATTTTCCATTGATTTTCCGAACAGTTCCTTTATTTTTTCTTCCAGTTCTTTGTTGTAAGCCTTTACCCCCAAATATATCCTATCGTTGGCTTCCACCACTCCATGACTGCTTTTCATGAAATAATCGTATAAGGGGCCTTTTCCTATGGCGTGGTTCCTGTCTATGGCTTTCAGCAGATAATCGAAACTATACATGGGATAGGCGATAAAGTCACCGATGCTTTGCAATATGGACACAGTTTTTTCCATATTTGTTTCTTTCTCGTTTATACCTTTTATTCTTTTATCTTTTACGGCATTTATTCCCATGCTGATAATTCTTCCCCGGTGCGCGGCTTTTTCCTTGTTCAGCATGGCAAGGCGGCTTTTCCCGGTATCAACAAGTTCTTTCAATTCATTGTACACATTATCGGTTATCCTTATTAACTCTTCCTGCGCTACGGGTATCTGTGCAGCTATTTTCTCAGCCTCCTGCAGATAAAACTTTCGTGCTTCACCCTTGTTGTTGTAGGCGGCTCTTCTGGTGGTCACAAGATCGCCCTCCAGTTTGTCCAGATCTCGTTTCATTTTTCTGGATTCGGCCAATAGTTCGCGTATGGAAAGAGAATCATACTCATCGGCCATAGTCTGTGTGAACACACCTGTTCCTTCCGCCGCTTCATCCATGGCATTCTCTAGCTCTTCCCGGCGCTTCCGTATCTCTTCAACGGATTCAAGTTCTTTAGTTTTCAGCAGTTCGGCTCTTTCTTTTAATAGATTATCCCTTCGGCTTTTCATTTCATTCTGCTGACCGGTAAGTATGGTGATGCTTTCAGGGGATGTCTCAGATTTTATGAGTTTTCCCAGTTTTACAATTTCGCTTCTTACGGCACGGAGTTCACTGTCAGCGCTTGTTAGCAACAGGTCTTTGTAAGCGGATCGTATACTGTCAAACACACGTCTGGTAGCCTCATCAACAACTATCCCTTTTGATACGCCTCTTGTATCCTGCCCGGAAAGCTTCGTTTTTATCATTTTTTGCATCCTTTTCACCGAACTGTCATATTGGGCATAGTTTATCAACTTTTCAACAAGATTTAGTGGTTCCTTGAGTTTATTTGTTGATGCGGCCTTGTTTACTTGGGCAATCAGTGACTTTATCATATGTGGCCCCATTTCTTCTCCCGCTTCCTTGGTCAGTCTTTGATCTATAAAGGAAAGCATGGCTCTTGACGCAGTCTCGTATTCCTCTTTATTTCCTTTTCGTGCCTGATCCAATTGCTTTTTCAATTCCCGTATCTCTTCTTTCAGATTTTTAATAATCTCCTTCTTTTCTTCCTTTCCTGGAATACGGAACAAGGTCTCTCCCTGAGGAACAGACGGGATGGTACGTGAACTGCCTGAGAACTCACCAATTCCCAGTTTTGAACGCATGACGGTTTCCTTTGCCACATCAACAGGATAGTTTGACTGTTTCAGTCTGTTGTGGCTTTCATAAAGGATGTATCTCAGCTCATTGTCCGTCAGTTCAAATCCCAGATTCACTTTCGCTTTACGGAGCATGTCTATAAAGAAGGCTTTGATTCGTGTCCACAAGGACTGCTCCGCAAAGGTAGCCGGTCCGCGTTCGGACAGGTCTGCCATATATTCTTCAGTTGCTGTACGGATGGATATGTTCTCATTTTCCGCCATCCGGTTGATGGCCTGTCTGATTGATGGTGCGGCATTGTTGTATACATTGTCAAGGAAGGTATCGAAGTCCTTTCCGAACAGCTCACGCAATCCCTTATGTGCCACCACCTCATGGAATATAGTCGCCTGTGCGTCCTCCACGGATGTTGTGTTTGGCATATATAGATATACCTTGTTCTCCTTTGGTGAGTACCATCCTTTGATATTGGCTCCTGATTCGATACGTCTGCGCGCCTCGCCTTGTGGTAGCTGGTCTTCGGAAGTGATTTTTTCTATAGGTGTATGAAGAGACTCAGAAAGTTCATTCACTGCTGTATTCATGGGAGCAGACACAGAAGCATAAGCCTCCAAAGCGTCGTTTATAAATATCTGGTCTTCTCGTGCTACATCTTCCGTTTCCGAAGCAAGAGTATTGCGGCGTTTCTCAGGTGTCATATTCATACGGGATTGTACATTACGTGCTTCAACTTCACCTGATAGTTCATTGTATCTGTCGTTTTCTCCACCAAGTCCAAATTTTTCAATAAGAGATTGATACTCATTATAAGCATCCTCATATCCTTCTTTATCATAACCCCGCACCCAAAGATTGAATCCCTTATCAAAAGCATTACGGCTGGGGATAAAGCCATCCCCAAACTCGAATCCATCTGAGTGATATTCATTTACCAAAGCATTATAAACATCCATCTGTGAAGCGTCTTCTCCAAGTTCCTCACGCTTGTCAGCAAACTCTTCAATCATGGACCAGGCATCGCGCTTTTCTTTTAATGCGTCAAGGTATTTTCTATAAGTCATACTGTTTCCACCACGAGCGAATCCTTCAATTGATTGTACGGCATGCTGTACCTCATGCGCTAAGATACTACGGAAATCCGCCCTGTCTAGAACAAACTCATTCACACGTATCAAGTTTTGGCTTCCATAATAAGTCGCTCCCGTATTGCTTGTAGGGGCGTTGTATATCTCCACGCGTATCTGCTTCAACTCCGGATAAGTCTTAAACAAATTCTCATCCTTCACATAATCGTCAAGATAATGCACGTCGTTCGCTTCGTATGTGGCGCGAAGTTCTTCTGCCTTTTCTGATAATTCATCAAAACGGGCTGCTTCTTCTTCCGTCAGCTCTACTCCATCAAACAGTTTGTCGCTTAGCGCATCATACTCTTTGCCCCATGACAGGTTGGACCAAAGTCTGTTTTTTCGCGCAAGTCCTTTCGGATCAATCTCGAAATCCTCCACTTCATATCTCCATTTTCCGTCAGCCCCACGTTCCCAACCTGTAGCCTGCTTGATTTTCCTAGCATTTTCTTTTTCATTTGTTTGGAGAATCGAAAGCAAACGCTTATCTTTGACATCAGATAAAGGCGAGTTACCATCTATTCCAGCTTTTTGTATTGTTGGGGCAATGGATAGTAATTTGCCTTTCTCTATGTTAGTCAGTTTGTGGTCATAATACCGTTCTCCATTGTTTTGATTGGCGATAACAGCTTTCACAGTATAGTCAACACCGGCTATTTTCAATCCACATACATAATAAGAGAATGATTTTACACCGGGATATTTCTCCAAATCTTCGTTGGCAAGTTCTTCAATGAAGACGGAGTTTTCAATAATCTGAGGTACGGCTGCGATAGATTGCAGATGTTCTACATCCTTATAATCATGCTGCAATATTTCACGAATACCTCCCCGACTATTGCCTCCTGTCACAGAGATAATAGCTCCCGTATCTTTATTGATATATTCTCCACGTAATGACTTTCCATATTCCAACGCATTTTTTTTGTACTGTTTCAAGTCATCGCTCGGTTCTATCTCTTTACCCGTAATCTCTATCGGCTCACTCTTCCGCAGCTTCTCAATGCGCTCTTTCTTCGTATTGAAAGCGGATTCCATCTCTCGTGCCACATTCAGGTTATCAAGGCGGGTAGTTGCTTCCTCTGCCTTATCCAGTTGGGATGCGCCTTTCTCTCCAATAAAACGATATCTTACATCCGCTTTTCTTGCATTGAATCGCTTGGAAGGAGGAATAATATTACCTTTGTCGTCACGGGTTATCAGGTCATTCAGTTTTCGGTTGTTTTTTGTATTCTTGTAGCGGTAATCGCTCCTGTCATCATATCCCCATTCGTTGATATCATTTCCGTCCCAATATAGATTTTCGGCTGGTACTTCTTCCTTCATAATTCTGTAATTGCCGTTTAAGGCATGTTCTCCATGAACTTTTACATAGGATTCAGACAGGGAAACCCAGTCACCGTTTCTTACCTTTCCTTCTTTCAATGATTTTGGAACGGCACGATAGATGGTAACGGTCGGTTTTTCTCCTTTGTCAATGGCAGACAATGCTTCATTGATTGCGGCGGCACTTTCATTTTTGTATTGATCCCTGTTCATGCGAAGCTGCTCATTTAAGGATTCGCGTATCTGATCTTTGTTTGCGGCAATGTCAACCATGTTTTTATCAATACCTTCCTCATCATAAGAGGGGGCGCGGTGTGCCATTCTGAATTCATCGGCGGAAACATAACCGTTTCTTCGTGCGGATTCGTGTATGATGTCACGCATACGGGCTTCATTATTTTCTTCCATAGCCTTGAAATAGGCCTCATCCATCTCTTCATCCGTCATCAGTTCAAATTCCTTTAGACGCTTCTTTTCCGATTCGGCTTCTTCCTCCGCACGTTTACGGGCGGCTTCCATCATGTTACGGGCTTTCATTTCCTCTTGCACGTATTCATCTCTCAAGGCATCCACATCACCGAACTTTTCATACAGCTCTTTTTTGATCGGAGAAAAAACTTTTACGAATTGCCCTAATGACAGGTTGGAGTTCTGGAGACGCACATTTCTGCTGATTGATTTGAAAGCATAACTTGCGCCACCCAGATTTTTCATTTTCATGGATTGTGCGTACTTTTTTACATCGGCTTCATCAAGGTTGTGCTTGTTGGCGAAAGAACTTATTTCCTCATTTCCAACCTCGCGAAACCGGATGTCACTGCCTTCGGAAGTAAGTATCTCATTGCTTTCGTCATTCATTGCGCGTAAGCCGGAATATTCGGCTTCAAGTTCCTGCTGTTCCTGGTTCAGTTCCTGTTGCTCGGAGAAAACAGCGTCTCTCTCAACGGAGTCATTTCCGGCTTCTACCAGAATATCCTCCAGTTCTATCTTCCTGTCCTCTATTTCGGCCAGTCTTGTTTCTATGTCCTTCATTCTGTCCGCATTGGCGGATTCTATGGAAGGTGCAAGTTGCACAGGATTCACGCTCTTGTATTCAGAGAACGGCTTTGTCTTTTTTACAGAAGAATCAATCCATTTATAGAACTCATCCTTCGTTACTTCTGTAATGGTACTTATTCGGTTCTCCCAACCGGGAGAATAGTTTGCAAGATAAGAGGAACGTGCTTCATCCATAGACGGAAAACCGTACATTACCTTACTTTCGTCAAATTCACCCTTTTCATTGAGCTGGTCTACTACAAACACATTTCCTTCGGACGGATTGTCTGACAGGAAGATGTCTATATGGTCACCGTCCACGGCTTTCGTGCCACGGATATAGCCGTAGTCGTTGTTCATGGTAATGCTCCATTCCTGTCCGTTGGCATCCTTTCCGCTACGGACGGATCCTTTCGGATTTTCTATGGTAATATCATATCCATCAAGTTTAATGTGACCTTTCTTATAGTTCCCGGCTTCCTTCTGCGCTTCAGTAGGAGAGGTGTCGACCATTTCGCGTGCTTCCGCGATATGGTCTAGGAGTTTGTTTGTGGATGTGTTATCTTGTACATTGTCATTCTGAGGATGCAGTCCTTCATCAGTCTGTCCTTCCATTTGTCCGGATTTTCCTTGATATCCTTCAGTTCCGACGGCATGAACAGGTTTTTCTCCTTGCAGAACCGCATCGCCTCTTTCGCGTATGCCAAATATTCCTCCTTGCTCATCGCTTTTACGCGTTCCGATTCCTTCGTCAGTTGGATTCTCTCTTCTGTTGTCATATTCTTGTTGCTTTATTATTTTATCGGCAAATGTATTATAAAATTCAGACTTTTCTTCATTCGAATAGACATTTGATTCAGAAAAGGCCTCATCATTAACCCATGCTTCATATTCATCCGGAGACATGTGGTATTGTTCTTGGTAGAATTGTTCTTTTAGTTCATCCTCATATTCTTTTTCCGCATCTATGGCGCGTTGCGCTTCTGTGGTTCTGTTGTTTCTTATCATATTGCTGATATCACCAAAAGTTCGGCTTTGTTGTAGAACGGATAGGATCGCGTTTGTGCCGGCCATGCCGGTATTGTCATTTTCCAGTCCTTCTTTCGCCACTATTGCCGGATAACTTTCATGGGTGATGCTTATCAGTCTGTCTCCGGCTTCTTCTACGGTCATACCCCCCTTCTCTTTTTTTCTGAAGATGGAAAGAAATGGCGTCAGGTCTTTGTGACTTAAGCCAGTCATGTTTCTGACACTTCTTTCTCCTGTCATTTGCAGGAACAGGGATTTTCCCAGTACCAAGGATGCAAGCTCTTCCAAAGTTTCCGGCTCGGTACGTGACAGAATTTCCTGAACAAGAGGATTTTCCGGAAGCTCCGTATCCGTTATTGACTCAGATATTTTCGCAGCAGGCTTCTGAATACTATTTTTCCTGCCAGTGTCCGGAATTCCCTCTGGTCCCATGCGTTCTTCACCTGTTCCCTTAGCTTCGGGTCTCTTCTCAGTTCCTCTTTCTTTGCCTTGTTCGCTTGTTTCTGAAACTGGTACGGGCTCATTTGTGTCATTTCCATTCGTGCCAGTCTTACTGCTTTCTGATATTCCATTTGTTTGGTTATTATTAGTTTCTGTTATGGGTATGACAGAGTTGTAGAAATTCTTTATTTCTTCATTCTCCGCTTTTGCTTCTCTAATAGCGTCCCTTATCTCATTTCTTTTTCCCCGTGTGGCGGATGACAGGGATTCATTCAATTTAGCTATCTGTGCATCACTCGCCTCTATATCCTTTCTCAAGTCATCCAGAGCGGTTTCAAGTGATTCTGTCAGATTTGTGTATTGGAATGACTGCTGTGGCGTCAGAGATTCATAATCAATGCTTCCGTCCTTCTTTTTAGGAAAGGAGGATATAAGTTTGTCCAGTTCGGATTTTTCGTAAGTCGGACTCTCTGTGCTTTCCTGCAATGGTTGGTTTCCCATCTCTTTTCCTTCAGGAGCGGTTTCATTTGTTGAACTCTTGGATTTTTTCACCCAATCGGTGTACTCTTGGACGGGAACCGCACCTAACTGGTATGCTTCATTTTCCAATATATTCATTGATACCTCATCGCTTTTGACCTCATTGTACTCATCGGTTGGAACGACAAACATACCTCCGATTTCCTCATCAAAACCGATAATGGTCATACTTTCTCCTTCTGGAGTGATATAGGAGGCGCCGATTTCCGGAGCCGCTTCCGCATCATCTTTTCTTTGTGCGTCAAATAGCGACTGTTTGTATTTGAAATATTGCTCTTCTGTCACGAGTACGGAACCTGTTTCATTACCGTTGTTGTCTATGATCTTCCCGGACCATCCGCCGGGAACTTCCTCATCAAGTACTATCTCTTTGCCTCCTGTATATATCTTGTCACCTTTTTCGGGTTGTAATGCAAGTACTTCCGGACTGAATTTCCGAATTAACTCTTCCTGTCTTCTATTTTCATCCTCTTGTGCGTATTCAGTCCGTATTCCGGCTTTGTCCACATTGTCTTTCATGGCCCGGAGTTGTTCATCGCTGACAGAAACCGGCTCCCGACTTCCTTCCATGAGTACGGACCAATTGCCCATTGTATCCTGACCAACAACAGAAATGCCGGTCACTGTGCCATTATCATCCGCTATGCTGAATGTCTGTCCTGCGGATATGGGCTGTGCTTCCATGATTGCGGCATCGGCGTTGTATGCGCCAAGCATTTGTTCAAGAACTTGATCCCGTCCGACCATTGAGATCTCTGTGTCTGCATTGATTCTTACAGTCTTGGCATTATTCTCATCAAATGAGGCGAATATCGGACCTTCTGGACCGTTTTCCAATGGCACTACCATGAGTGTGCCTGTTTCTCCGGGTTGCCCAGTGGCATCTATACCATTTATGACAACTCCGTAACTGTGCTCCTTGTCTCCGAATCTTCCTAACGGAATAGTGACAACTTGTCCTTGGGGAGACATTTGCTGGACTTTGACAGCCGCCTGTTCATATTCGGAAGCATGAGCCTCATCCAATGCGTCCTCAACTGCGTCATGACGGTCTTTCTGCCGTAGGTAGTCCGTAGCCAAACGTCTGGTCTCTTCGTCCATGACATCCAGCATTTCCGCACGTTGGGCGTCATTGGCACCGGCAAGCGCATCTATGGCTTCATCATCCAGTACGGATGAAAGGCGTTCACGGGAAACTTCCTCACGGAGGACTGTCGTGCGCATGGCTACTGGATCATGAGTTGTATAGATATCCGTTCCCTCTTCTTGTGCTGCCGTGCGTTTTTCGGACTCCTCACGGGTCTGCTCTCCTGCAATGTCCTCCATGGCATTGTTCTTCGCAATGTCAAACGCATATTCTATCTCGGCCTTTTTCTCTTCCTTGCTGAGGCTACCGTCATTCATGGTTTCTTTGATGAAAATCCTTATGTCGTCATTGCCACGTTCTTTTGACATACGTTTCAGTTCGGACAGTTTCTCCTGTTGTTCTTTGGTCATGTTTCCGAAAGCCGCATTCATCTTCTGGCGGTGTCTTACCCTTTCAGCCCCCATGCTTCCAAGTCCTAATAAGCCGAAAGCGACGGAAGTGGGAGCCAGTCCAAGGAATGTGTCTATATTGTTGTCAAGGTCTGTGGCTTCTTCCAAGGTCATTTCACCTAACGGGACATTTGCAAGATTATTATACACCTCTTCCATATATTCTTCGGGTAGCCCGTGGAACTGCGCTTTTTTTGCGGCTTCTTTGAAAGTAGGGTTGTCCTTTATCTCCCTGTATAGCTTACCGGCCCTGCTGTTCGTTATATATTTCATGAATTCACTTGCGCCACCGGGAACGGTCTCTTCCACATTCTTCCATATTCCTTTGCCCAGTCCTTTGAATGCGTTGAAAATCATCTCGGATTGGTTCTCAAGAAAAGTGGAAGCGATTGATTTGCCGATGGCTTTACCCATATCCATTCCTCCTTCACGTCCTCCATAAGTCAAGTTTCCATCCTTGTCAACATCAAACAGAATATTCCCCATCATTCTGTCTTGTGCTCCTGCGGTGACACGCGCCAGTCCTGTTGTTCCTTCCATTCCTGCTGCGGCCAAAGCGTCTCCGGCAAGACGTGCCCCCATTTTTGACATTCCTTTTTTCATGGCGGACGCGCCGAATTTCTTCATACCGTATTTTAGAATGCTTTTGGCTATTCCCTCACCTGCCGCCGATATCGGGTTTATGGCGAATTCCAGCATGAACGGGATACTGGCTCCTGTGGTTTGTCCAGCCTTGTATCCTCTTCCCAAATCGGAGGAATAATAGGCGTTGACCGCCATGTTGGTGACAGCGGCGTCAAGCAACTTCTCTTCAGAAGGTGAGAGCTTTTCTCCTTTATCCGCTTTCTCCACCACATTTTTCAGACGGATGCCGCCTATCATGTCGGATATGCCTAAAGTCCATTGTTTGGGATCAAATGCGGTATCGGCGAAACCACGCGCTAGACCGCTAAAAAAGTTTGTTTTTCCTTTCTTCCCGGCTTCCTCTATAATATTGTTCGATTCATCAATAAGGTCTTTCGCCCCTTCCAAATAAGTCCTTTCTCCTCGGTACTGTGCTAATGTAGGATCTTCCCTTGTATTCATTCTGGCATTCACCATCGCATTACCGGAATCGTTTCTTAGTATTTTCTTTTGTTTGGTAATCTTTTCCTCTATGTTATCAAGGTCTTTGTTTACTTCATTGGTCAGGGTGCTAAGATGGGAGCCTACGCTCTTTTTGACAAATCCGGCAAGATCACGCTTCATGTCTGTACCGTAACGTGAAGTTATCTCTTTATTGTATACGTCCTGATATGATTCCAATTCCTTGCTAATGACCTCTCCGTAGGTCTTCTGAAACGCTTCGTTTGCTTTTTGGTTAAGTTCGTTCCCTTTATATTGTTGTGACAGCTTCCTGTATTCGTCTGAGGCAAGAAACCGGTTGGCATATTTGTCTTGAATCTCCTTCTGTATTCCGGCCATTTCTTCCGAAAGCTGTCTTCCTCTTTCTGTCAGGGCAAACCTGTCACGATAGTTGTTATATACATCATTCATGGACGATATGGAACGCGGGGTATATTCCTTGTCCAAGCGGCTTTCTTCTTCAACCGTAAATAGTTTGTCCAATTTTCCTTTGTCCATATCTACTTTCAATCTTTCTCCCAAATTTATCGGAGAAAATTGATATCTAGCTGAAACCTCCGCCTTGTCTGACTCCATTTGCGATGTGGAGGGGGGGATAAACTGAAAGTTGTCTTTTGAATGCACTTGTTCACGTAAGCCGGGACGTGTGCTGGGATTATAGTTTCTCATATCAAAAATCCTGTCCGCTTCCTCCTGTGTTCCGACACCACCTGAATATGTTCTTGAAACAGGGTCATATCCGTTGCCTGTTTGAAAGTAATCAGACTTTGGAGTTTGAGGGGTGTTGTTAGGTTGCTGTATTTGTACAGAGGAATCAACTGGTTGCATGAATTGATTAAAGTCCTCATATGAGTCAGAGTATCCGGTCTTATCCTTTAATACGTCATATACTTTCTTTCTGGCTTCCTCATTTTCATCCATGAATTTGTTAAAATCCTCATATGAGTCAGAGTATCCGGTTTTATCCCTTAATACGTCATATACTTTCTTTCTGGCTGTATTATTATCTTGCATGATTCATGTTATTTTAGTGACCAACTATTATTCCCCTTCAATGACCATGATTTGTTTTCCGGTTTTGAAGAGGGATTGAACGCTTCTCCGCTTTCCACTTTTTGCTGTTTCCCATAAATGGAGAGAATATAATCTCTCATGCCTTTTATGGATTTGGGGCGTTCATCCGCCTGAAGGCCGAATGTTTTTTCCAAATCGTTATACATTAGTGCGACATCTTCATTTTTATTCAGGTCATAGGCTCTTGTACTGCCGGAAAAGCCTTTTTTTCCACTTATGCGATATGAAGGATATTTATTTTTTTTGCCATTTTGCTTTTGAGAATCATTATCTATTCTCATTAGACTGATTCCCTCTGTGGCTTTATTATGTCTTTCGATTTCCGCCTGTTTAGCGGCGTTTTCTTCCGCCTTACGTTTGGATTCAGCCGCTTTTGCAGCCTGCTCGGTTTCAAACTTATATGTGTTCCAGTTGTATTCCCGTTCTGCTGCTGCTTGTTGTGCCTTCCATCGGTCTTGACGGGCCTTCTCTACATCTATTCTCGCTTGCTCGGCCCTGTCACGTGCGATCGCTCCGATATAGTCCTGATAATTCTGACGTGACAGATTGTCCCTGTATTGGCGTATTCTGTCAATACGTGCTTGGCCTTCACGTCCGGCTCCTGAAAGATTCATTGACGGATTGCCTCTTCGTGTCCTTACCACATTCACCAGATTGGCCAGAACACTTCCTACAGCATTGATGCTCTCGGCGGCACGTAAACGTCTTTCGGCGTTAATCCTGTCTTCCTCGCTTTGTAACGGGTCCCTTCCTCTCAAGGCTTCTGCAAGTTCGGTGTAAGATAATCCCTCTTGTCCTTTTTGCTTGCGATAAGAAGCCACTCCTGACAGGTATGCGGCCGGTGACAGCTGGGGATGAGCCGCATAGGCTTCTTGTGCGCTCATTTCCTGCCACGGCTTTTCTGTACCAGGAAGCTGGACGGGAAGCTTGTCCGCATTTTCCCGTTCTTGAACGGTATTGACTGTAGACACACTCGTCGCAGGTTTTTGAACAGCCACCGTGGGACGTAACGGCAACTGTTCCCGTGCGTTTTCCTCAGCTTGTCTCGCCACAGACTCGTCATGGATCTGCCGCTCTTCCTCCGGATTGACAATGCCGGCAGCTTCTTTTCTTTTTTGATAATTGGTATATCTGTCCGTAACTGCCATACCTGCTATTTCTTTTTAGTGATTTGACTGGCTACAGCACCACCTATAGGACCACCGAAAACAGTGGCCGCAGCGGTTATACCTGTATTAAGAAGACCTCCTAATGCCGATGATTCCTGTTGGGCCTGTTGTTGTTTCACATTATTGATAGCCTCCGTATATGATCGGTTTGCATCCAGATAATTTTTCATGGCCTGATCTTTTTTGGCAGTGGCGGTTGAGGCTATTCCGGCCGTAATATTTTCAAGTGACTGGTTGGCTCCCTGCTTCTGCAAGGCAACGCTCTCATCTGTAGCACCTGTTACAGCGGCGCTTCCTGCTGTCCGTTTGTTGTTTGCCATCAGCAGTTCTCTGGCTTGACGCAGAGCCGCCTGATTCGCACTGTCCTGAAGAGGATCAGCGTAAGCCTGTTCCTGATAATAGTTCATTTCAAGATCCTTCGCCTTTTGAAGATCTTTGATTGATTCCTTATAGGCTTTATTGCCGCCTAGAACACTGGATAAAAGTCCCATAAATCGTAAATTGCACTTTATTATTTAATATCAAAAGTAATCAGTTACATTTGTATCATGTTGATATAATGCAAGACGGAAGTATATTGTATAAGGAAGGGGACAAGGTGGCTCTTGATGGAACCTCATGGAAAGGCACGGTTGTCAAAGTTGAGTCGGACGATAATATATGCGTGGAACTTGACAATGGGATTACCATGTTTGCCCGTCCGGAATTATTGCATCTTTGCACTAAGGAAAACACAAAGCCTCTTCATGATGAAAATGGTAAATTTACAATAGGACATCCAAAGGTGGGGGGAGTTAAAAAAGGATATAGGACTGTCCGTCATTATCGAAACAAGCTTATGGAGCAACTGGCTCCGTTTATTGAGAGTATGGGAGAGATAATAGAGGCTATTGATGATCCTAGTGATAAAGTGCTTGCTGTTTCCCGAATTATCAAATATGCCATGCCGTCTCTTTCGTCCGTAGACTTTAAAGAAAACGCAAAACGAGATCTCTCAGCGGAGCAGAAGATAGCCCAGCTCAATGCAAGGTACAGAAACTTGCCTGATCCGACTGCCGATGAAGAAGGAGAGGAAGGGCATGAAGACTGACAATATTGGTGTATATTTTGGAAATTGGATAACCATTGTATTACAGTTGTCATATTAATTTGTGTTATGTAATAATCGTAATACATTTAATATATGGCAGAAATAATCAATTTTAGACCGACTCCAGATGTGGCGCAGATGATAGAGAGTCAGAAAGCAAAAGGCGTCAATATCAGTCGTTGGATTAATAATCTTCTTATAGGTGCGGATAAACAGGCCGACAGCTTGAATTTGCAGATTTATACAATACCTGAAGACGGGATAAACCTGTATGACAGTACAAAGTTAGCTATTGATCAGATGATATCACTTCATTCAATCCCATTCAGCCGGTTGAGCATATCTAGGTACAGGGAGGCCAATGATATTATAAAACAAGCAGGCATGGATTATTATCGCTTTAAAATAGACGAAGATAACTATATCTCAATAATAGCGGTGAGCAGAGAAGAGGCTTCTGTGGAATTTTCCCGATATTATATGAAATCTGAAAATAAGGAATATGTCCGAACATCCGTACCATTACCTGTTTACAGGTTTGATGTCAAGAACAAGGTGGTAATCATTATAGCAAGCGAATAATGGAAATATGTAAGACAGATACAGTACGAATGATTATGAATGAAGTTAGAAAGCTATATAACAATGATGGATGCGTTCTTAAAGAGGCGTCTAGCAATGACTATGAATCATGGAGTTCAGCAAGAACACTTGGTCCTACGGAAAGAAGGAAAGAATACAGAAACCTATGTTATAATTTTGAATATGAGTGGGGAACTAATATCCCTCACTGTGCAAAGAAAGGTGTATGTGATGAGAAATGCGAGTTTTGATCCATTACAATCAATATTAAAGAAGGAGGAGAACCATGGATAGTGTACAGACACAAACCTTTTCCATTAGAGGGGATGGAGGTGGCGAAGCATATATTGACTTTTGCGATGGTCAATTATGTGTTTCAGTTGTCATAGAAGATAAACAGGCAGATTTTCACTTTGAGCCTGTTACGTTAAAGATGTTTGCACATGCTTATAAATTGCATTGTGAAGATATGAAAATGAAAGATAATCATGAAAATATTAAAAGATAAAACTCCTATTGCTCGTAAAGAACACAGATGTGATTTTTGCGGTGGGATGATATCTGTTGGTGAAAAGTATAATAGACAAACGAATGTTTATGACGGAAGTATCTACGACTGGGTAAGCCACTGTGAATGTTCTCAATTGGCTTATGAACTTGATATGTACGAATATTGTGATGAAGGTCTTGATAGTGACGAGTTCATTGGATGCTTAAATCAGTACGTTTATGAAAATCATTACGATGATAAAATAGATGATATCGCGAAAGATTGGCAATTGCCACGTCGAGAACTTGTAAAGAAAGTATTGGATGATTTAAAAAAGGAGAAATAACTATGACCGAAGAACTTGTAACATTGAAAACAGCGAAGCTTCTAAAAGAGAAAGGATTTAATGAATTTTGCAAAAATATCATTAACGATAACGGCATGATAATGGAAACCGTATATCGAACCAGTAATGATCTTCCTAAATCATTCTATTCTTGTCCTACTCAATCCATCGCCCAGAAATGGATACGTGAAACAAAGAAAATGCATATTGAAATATCCTATATGTATGAAAACTATTGGGTCTATGACATATTAACGATTCCGAATCATGACTTGATAGGATTGTTTAACCGGCCTATTATCCATTACAAAACCTATGAGAAAGCACTGGAAGACGGAATACGGGAAGCATTAATGTTGATATAAAAATGACTTCTGTTATATCCTGATAAGTTGAGAAATAACGAGGATATTTCTTGTTTGGTTAAATAACTGTAATTAAAGAGGGGGAAGGCGTTCATATTGTCTTTTTCCTCTTTAATTTTGTCGTGAATTAAAATATTAATCGCAATGCGATAGCCAATGACAATCTAGGGTTTGTCAAAGGGTTTGTCGGCGTTTTTTTTGACATGCGTGATAATTGCTTGTAAATCAGTTATAAAAAGTGATTGTACTTGTAGCCCTTCTAAGGCGTGGGTCTTGCGTTCGAATCGCAACGGAATCACATAAAAAAAGCTGTATCTTCTGAGGGTACAGCTTTTTTTATGGAAATATTTAAAAAGGATTTATCTATAAGCGGGGCTATGGAAAAGATCTTGTCCATATCTATAAACCTTTCCCGTTGGATAGTTAAGGGTTTTCTTCCTGTTTGTTCTATCTCCGCAAGCCTTTGGAGTTAACTCCATAGCCTTGGGAGATAACTCCAAAGCTTATGGAGATAACTCCAAAGGCTATGGAGATAGAATACATCCGTATAAAAAGGTTTAACCTGGAAAGAGAAAAGGCTTATGCAACAGGAACAGATGCAATACATTGTTGTTTAATTCCGCTGGCGGGCTATTACTTTTTCTCAGTTTCTCCGCCCTTTGGGCTTCATGGCAGCGGAAAGATTGAACCGGTTAAAAAGTCATGTTAACCCTTTTTGTACGCGTAACTTCCATGTATGCAGGCGAGGGGATGGATAACCATCATTTTACTGAGGTGCATGATATTTATGTAAAGGATTTGAAATGCAAAAAGGTGAATGTAGCTGCATTGGTGCTTCAAGGTACAGAGGAGAAGCCTATTTATAACGTGACTTTTGATAACGTGGATGTGGATAAAGCAGGGATAGGTCTTGGTTTCTCGAATACGAAGACAATTGGGGTTTCTAATTGTAATTTGGGAGGTTATGTTGGGGTGCCGTCTACAGCCAGTGCGAAAGATGGTATATTCGATAAATAGATTTGTTTGACTTCTTGGTTTACTTCGCCGATTCCTTGAAAGAGTCTTGTTACGCTGGAATGACAGAGTAAAAGGAAAGCAGGAAACCGTTTCCGGACAGGCTGGGGGAGGATTTTTCATCCCTCAGCTAAACAAATGTTTTTATAGATGGTTCTATAAGTAAAAAGACGATAATTATGAGTACAAACGAATTTGCCCGAATTTTATTGACTTGGATTAAGAGTTTTCTATCATGGATAGGCATCCCGCGCGATAGGTTGAATGAACTGGATGAGATTATTTTCTTGATCCTGATTGTGGTTATTGCTTTTGCTGTAGGAGCTGTTTTTCATTATTTATCTGTGCGTTTCACACGGAAGGTGTTGAAATATAAAAATATCAGTTTTTTAAGTTCGTTGATAGAATACAATGCCTTGCGGAAAATGTCTGCGGTCATTCCGCCGCTTATTATATCCGCTTTGTTGCCGTTTGCGTTCGACTATCGTTCTACTTGGTTTACTGTCAGTGAAAAAATCACTTGGATTTATTTCTTTATCGCTTTGTTGTTTTCGGTCAATGCCGTGTTAAACTCGGTAGGTAATGTGCTGATGAACAAGGAGCAGTTACAGAATCGTCCGATGAAAGGTTTCATACAGATCTTTCAAGTGATTTTTTCGTGTGTTGCCATCATTGTCATCATTTCCATATTGATTAATAAGTCGCCTCTCAACCTGATTACCGGACTGGGTGCTTTTGCTGCCGTACTGATGTTGATTTTCAAAGATACCATCCTTGGCTTTGTGGCGGGGGTACTGCTTTCCGAGAATGATATGGTGCATATCGGCGATTGGATTGAGATGCCGCAGAATAATGTGAATGGGGTGGTGATGGATATCACTCTGAACATTGTGAAGGTTCAGAATTTCGATAATACGATTGTCACTATACCTCCTTATTCATTAGTCTCCGGTTCATTTATCAATTGGCGTGGAATGACTGAATCGGGCGGGCGGCGTATTATGCGCGAGTATGCATTGAAACTGGATTACATACAACCCTGTACTCCTGAATTTTTGGAGAAAATGAAGAAGTTTGATGCTGATTTGGCCGACTTTATCACAGAAAAGCAGAAACAGGCGGCTGAAGGAAAAGTAGCGAATACTGACAATCCGGCCGGATTGGTAAATGGAACCATCGATACGAATGTAGGGCTGCTTCGTGCTTATATGACTCTCTATCTGAAGCGCCATCCTTTTATCAGTAAGGACCTGTTGCTGATGGTGCGCACATTGGCTCCTACGGAGAATGGCCTGCCCGTACAAATTTATTGTTTCTCGTCCAATAAGAACTGGCCTAGTTATGAATCTATCCAAGCGGAAATCATGGAACATTTTGTTTCTGTTCTTCCCGAGTTTGGATTGTATCCGTTCCAGAATCCTACTGCCAGAGATTATGTAATCAGTGGTTTGATAGAGTCTGGCAAGGACCTTTCTACTGTAGACGGAATTCCTTGGCATTCGGTCTTGCCAAAGGAAGAAAAGGTATAGTTAGGGATTTAAACATTTATTAATGACTTGCGGTTGAACAATTCTTGTTGCCGCCGTGTTATATAAATGTGTTTTTCATAGTATTAGATTAAAGGTTGAAGATTGCAATCGGCTTGAGAGAAGTAGTTGCATCTGAAGTAGAAGCGTCTACTATAAAAAATATAGAAAGGTTGTTCCTTACGGGACAGCCTTTTTGTTTTGTTAAAAGAAACCATTCACTTTAACTTGAAATGTTAAAGGAGTTGTTGCTTTTATTAAACAATACTATAATTTCTTCTTAACGCTTCTTTAAATTTGCAGATAGCAGGAAAGTGTGTATATTTGCATGTGTGTTTTTCATAGTATTAGATTTAAGGTTAACAAAAGGTTGGAGCAAGGCGTTGCTCCTTTTTTTATGGAGTAACGTGAGGAGTACATCTGCTGTCCGGTTCCGATATCCGATACAGAACCACAGAGAAGAATCCGTGCAATGTATTCCTCTCCGTGACTGTGTAACTTAATTCTGCATTTTTAATGCAAGAGGCAGGCTGAATTAAATAATCTCGATGCCTTGCTTCCGGCATAACTCCAATCCCACATCCTTTAACTTGAATTTCTGTATCTTTCCGCTGCCCGTCATGGGGAACTCATCAACAAAGAAGATATATTTAGGAATTTTGTAACGGGCTATCTTGCCGTCGCAAAAGTCACGTATATCGAATTCGTTCATTTCCACCCCTTCGTGCAAGATAATGAATGCGCCTACCGCTTCTCCGTATTTCTTGGAGGGGATACCGGCTACCTGTACATCTTTTATTCCTTCCATCTGATACAGGAACTCTTCTATTTCCCGTGGATAGATATTCTCTCCGCCACGGATAATCATGTCTTTTATCCGTCCTGTGATACGATAATTACCTTCTTCGTCTTTCACTCCCAGATCTCCTGAGTGGAGAAAGCCGTTCCGGTCTATCACTTCGGCGGTTGCTTCGGGGTTTTTGTAATACCCCTTCATGGTGTTATACCCTTTGTTGCACATCTCGCCTTGTACGCCTATGGGACATTCCTCGCCAGTTTCCGGATCGATCACTTTTACTTCCGTAAACTCGAAATCACGGCCCACCGTGTTGCAGCGTACATCAAACGAATCGTCGATGCGGGAGGCTGTCATGCCGGGAGAAGCTTCTGTAAGCCCGTATACACTGGTGACCTTCATAAACATTTTCTCTTCCACACGTTTCATCAGTTCCACCGGACAGAGTGAGCCTGCCATAATGCCGGTGCGCAGACTGGACATATCGAACATATCAAACATGGGATGGTTCAGCTCGGCAATGAACATGGTAGGAACCCCGTACAAGGCCGTGCAGCGTTCCTTGTGGACGGAGGCAAGTACCAGCAGCGGGTCAAAACGTTCCACCATCACCTGCGTGCATCCGTGTGTAAGGCAGTTCATGGTGGCTAATACCACTCCGAAGCAATGGAACAGGGGTACACAGACACATAGTTTGTCATCGGAAGTGAATTTCATGTGCTCACCCGTCAGGAAACCGTTGTTGCTGATGTTGTAATGGGTGAGCATGACTCCTTTGGGGAAACCGGTTGTGCCCGAAGTGTACTGCATGTTCACCGTGTCGTGGCAGTTCACCTTCGCTTTTGCTTCCAGCAGCTCGTCATCGTCTATGTTGCATCCCAGAAGCAGAATTTCGGCGGTGTTGTACATACCCCGGTATTTTTCGGGGCCGATGTAAATCACGTTCTTCATGCAGGGGAAACGTTTGCTCTTCAGATATCCGCGCTGGCTGGTCTTTAGTTCGGGCAGCATGGCGTAGACCATATTTACATAGTCGTCATTGCCACGGTCTCCGTTTACGATACACAGCGTGTGCATGTCCGAGTTCTGGCAGAGGTATTCCAGTTCTGCCTGTTTGTAGTTGGTATTTACTGTTACGGCCACGGCGCCGATTTTGGCGCAAGCGTACAGAAAGGTCAGCCAGTCGGGCACATTACCCGCCCAGATTCCTACATGGGTTCCCCGTTTCACGCCGATGGCGAGCAGTCCTTTGGCCATGTGGTCTACACGCTCGTTAAATTGTTTCCAGGTGAAGCGCAGATTGCGGTCGGAATATACGATATATTCTTTATCGGGAGTGGTGAGGGCCCAATGTTCAAGCCAGTCACCCAAGGTTCTCGTGCTTAATTCCATCATAAATCAAATAGGAGTATAGATAACAGCCAATATTTTGGCGGCTTGTCCTTGATATCCGTGTACGTGGTGCGGAACGATAGAATCATAATAAATACTGTCTCCGGCTTTAATCAGATGGCATTTTTTACCGTGGCATACTTCGACGGCGCCTTCCATGACATAGATAAACTCTTCACCTTCATGCGAGGAGAGTGAGAAGTGGCTTTCCTCCGTCGGTTCCACGTCTACGATGAATGGTTCCATATGCCTGTCCGCTTTTGATTTTGACAGTGAGTGGTAGCGCATATGTGTACGCAGGTCCATTGCATTGTTCGAGAAACTGATAGTATCCTCACTCTCTTGTTTCCGGCAGATTACTGCTCCTTGTTCTTCCTGGTCGTCCAGAAAAGTGCCCAGACGTACCCCTAACGCGCGGGCTATCTTGATGAGGGGAGCCAATGAAGGAAGATCTACATTATTCTCTATTCGTTCTATTTGTTCTTCGGCAAGGCCAGAGCGTACGGCCAGTTCGGCCACACTGATTTCTTTTGTTTCACGTAGTGATTTTATTTTTTCACCAACAATCTTTGTGCTGTCCATGGTTTGTTTTTAATAAGTTTGCAAAGTATAAAGTGCAAATATATAATAAAAAAGAATTGGGCACTCTGTTTTTGTTCTGAATATGTAAAAAAGGCAGGTTAGCGACGAATTGCCGGTCATTTGTCATTAACCGTCGGTAAGTTTCGAATATTTGTGTTTTTTGTTCTATCTTTGTTCTCGAAACTTAATTAAAGACTAAAACTTATGTTCTCAGGGATTGTAGAAGAATATGCGGAGGTGGTGCGTATTGTAAAGGAGCAGGAAAATCTGCACCTCACCTTGAAATGTTCGTTTGTGGACGAACTGAAAATAGACCAGAGTATCTCTCATAACGGTGTGTGCCTGACTGTAGTCAGTTTACAGGATGGAACGTACACGGTTACCGCCATGAAAGAAACGATAGAGCGTTCCAACATCGGCTTGCTGAAAGTGGGAGATAAAGTGAATGTGGAACGCAGCATGATGATGAACGGGCGGCTGGACGGTCATATTGTGCAAGGACATGTGGATCAGACTGCCGAATGTATGGATATAAAGGATGCTGAAGGGAGCTGGTATTTTACTTTCAGATATGCGTTTGACAAGGAAATGGCAAAGCGCGGCTACATCACGGTGGACAAAGGCTCGGTTACGGTGAATGGTGTGAGTCTGACCGTTTGTAACCCTACGGAGGATACTTTTCAGGTTGCCATCATTCCTTATACTTACGAACATACCAATTTCCATACTTTTAAAGTGGGAAGCATTGTGAATATAGAGTTTGATATCATCGGCAAATATTTAAGCCGCATGATGCAGTTCTCCTGATTCTTTTACCGCAGGTTGCACAGATGATTGTTGAAGATGAAAGAAACTTCTTTGTGGAAATCCGGAATTATCCGCATCGGCTTTTGAGCAAAAAAGAATCTGTGCAATCTGTGGTAAAATCGAATATCAGAATTATAAATCTTTCAGCAATATCTTGCTGGTGCTTTTATAATATTCTTCACGGGCATTTGCCAGCGCCTCCCAAGAACTGCTGTATCGCTTTTTGTCTATTTTGAAGGCTTCCGTTCCGGCTATGTCCAGTCTGTTCAGCAGCATAGCCACGTTCATCCGGTTGATATCTACTGACGGCAAATAGCCTATGCTTTCATCGTCACCGTCCATAGCAGTTTCATAAATCATGTGCATGTCCTGTAGTTCATACAGGATTTTCTTGGTGAGCCTTATCGGGATTTTATGTTCGTCGCTGAGTGTCTCGGCGGTATAAGGAGCCTCTTCCGTCTCAAAGCGCTTGCATATCAGAGACATGATGAGGATACACAGAAAGTCGTGATAACGGCGGCTGATATTTGCCGTTTCTTTGCTGAAACTGTAGTTGCGAAGATTCTGTGCCACATAGCAAAGTTCTGCGCCATACAGGCAGATTCCCCATGAAATCTGCGCCCATAACAAGAACATAGGAATGGCGGCGAAGCTACCATAGATTGCATTGTACCTTGATACCCATATCTGACTGCCGATATACAAGTATTGAAAAGCCTGAAAGGCTGTGCCTGCGATGATACCCGGAATGATGGCATACTTCAGTTTCACTTTAGTATTGGGCATAAAGACGAACAGTCCCGTAAACATGGCCCAAGTCAGGATGAAAGGGATCAGGCGTACCAGAAATTTCATCAGGGGTGCCAGTAATACGAAGTCCTCCATGTTTTTCACCATGGTGGACATAAAGATGGTAAGACCGCTGGAAAGTACGATAAGTAGGGGCAGTAAGAGCAGGATGGAGAAATAATCCGTCATTTTGCGATACAGTGTACGGGGCTTCTTCACTTGCCATATATAATTGAAGGTACGTTCTATGTTATAGGTCAGGCTCAGAATGGTCCAGAACAACATCACCAGACCCACTCCGATAAAAATTCCGCTTTTGGCGTGCACCAGATAGGAGTCAATCAGGCCAAGAATGGTTTCGGCAGCCGCACTCTGTCCTTCAAGACCGCTACGGAACTGGGTTTCCAGCAGGTTGGAGAAGCCGAAACCGCGTGCGATGGCGAATAAAATGGCCAGAATGGGAATGATAGAAAGCAGGGTGCTGTATGTCAGTGCGGATGCTTTATTCAAAATACGTCCCTGAGTGAATTCACGAACAGAAAGAGTAGCGATTTTTATTGCATTATAGAGTATTCCTCGGGATTTGCTAACCTCGTCTTCTGTCACCCGCCATATATCATCTTTGAGAAACGATTGCAGACCTTTCAGTTTTTCCTTGTTCATGGTACTCATAAGCTCTTCATTAGGATATATGAAAAAAAAGCAGCCGGCCTGTAAGCCGGGTTCTGTTCCTCGCCTTGCGGCGAAGTGCCTGCCATTTATCTACGCCTGTTGTCACCAACAGGCTCTAGCGGTCTACCCTCCGACGTG
>ERZ772855.395-NODE-395-length-53151-cov-30.023655_pt1 | contig 53151 bp, 38 predicted proteins | sample MGYA00511900_ERZ772855 | MGnify/ENA primary metagenome ERZ772855 (study PRJEB29015, sample SAMEA2737701) | human gut metagenome | biome: human gut; feature: human-associated habitat; material: faeces | place: China | collected 2012 ... | reverse complement strand
TTTTATCAATGACGGGCAACTTACTATCTTTTGATTTTATATCGAACTCACGTTAAATATATTTTTACTATGAAGGAAGAAATAAAAAAAAGAATAATCTCTTTACGCACTTTCATGAAACGACAAGGAATTGCTGCTTTCATTATACCAAGCACAGACCCTCATTCAGGTGAATATGTACCAGAGCATTGGGAATCACGCAAATGGATTTCCGGATTTACCGGTTCTGCAGGAACTGTTGTCATTACTAAAGACAAAGGAGGATTATGGACTGACTCAAGATATTTTTTACAAGCATCAGAACAATTACAAGATACAGGTATCACCCTGTTCAAAGACCGGCTTCCAGACACCCCCACCATTGCTGAATGGTTGGGAGAAGTCCTGCACTCAGGTGATAAAGTTGGTATAGACGGCTGGGTTAATACCGTAGCAGAAGTAGAAAGTCTCCGTATTTCACTTGACTCTAAAGAGCTTCAATTGGTATCTGTTGACGATCCTTTCAATCTTTTATGGGAAGATCGACCCCCTTTACCTCAAAGCTCACCGTTTATTTTACCTCTGGAATACAGTGGCATGTCTTGTTCCGATAAGTTGACTCTAGTAAGAGAAAGTCTCTGTCGTAATCAAGCGGATGGCATTTTAATTTCCGCCCTCGATGAAATAGCGTGGACATTAAATTTGAGAGGAAATGATGTACACTGCAACCCTGTTTTTATCAGCTATCTATTTATTACTCAAACAGATGCAACCTTATACATTTTACCAGAAAAGCTTACAGCAGAAGTCAAGGCATATCTCACACAGAATCAAATTCAGACAAAAGACTATACAGAGATAGAAAATGACCTGCTTCAATACAAGGGAAATAGTATTCAGCTTTCTCCAGAAACCAACTACACTCTCTATCAAGCTGCATCAACATCAGCCAGTATCATTAAACAGCCCTCACCAATACGTTTACTGAAAGCCGTAAAAAATGAAACCGAAATCAAAGGGTTCCATCAGGCAATGGTGCGCGACGGAGTAGCAATGGTACGCTTCCTGATATGGTTGAAGGAGAACGTGCAAAGTGGTATGGAAACAGAACTTTCTGTTGACCGCAAGCTGTACGAACTACGATCAGAACAATGCCTCTTTCAGGGCATCAGCTTCGACACCATTGCCGGCTATCAGGAACATGGAGCCATTGTCCATTATGAAGCAACACCTGAAACATCTTCCACCTTGCAAGCAAAAGGACTGTTATTACTCGACAGCGGGGCACAATACCTGGATGGAACAACAGATATAACCCGAACAATTGTACTAGGAGAAGTTTCTGATGAACAAAAAACGGATTACACACTCGTTTTAAAAGGATTCATCGCTTTATCGCAAGCAGAGTTTCCACAAGGAACGTGTGGTACACAGTTAGATGTACTTGCACGCCAGTTTATGTGGAAAGCAGGCATCAACTACGGACATGGCACAGGACATGGCGTAGGGCATTTCCTAAATGTACACGAAGGGCCTCATCAAATACGTATGAACCATATCCCCACTCCTTTACAACCAGGCATGACAATAACGAACGAGCCAGGCATCTACAAATCCGGACGGTATGGCATCCGTACAGAAAATACAATGCTTGTAGTACCCGCACGTGAAACCGAATTTGGAGTTTTCTATAAATTCGAACCACTTACATTATGTCCGATCGACAAAGAAGCTATTCGCATAGATTTATTGACTGACGAAGAGATTGAGTGGTTGAACAGCTATCACCAGAGAGTATACGATATGCTTTCTCCAATGCTTACATCCGACGAACAAAACTGGTTGAAAGAAGCTACCGCACGCTTATAAATTCAAACGAAATAAAGATAATTATGGCACTAATAAAATCAGTCAGAGGATTCACTCCTCAAATAGGTGAAAACTGTTACCTCGCCGACAATGCCACCATCATAGGCGACGTCGTTATGGGACGAGATTGCAGTATATGGTTTAATGCAGTCTTACGAGGTGATGTCAACTCTATCCGTATCGGTGACAGAGTAAATATTCAGGACGGTACCGTATTACATACCCTTTATGAAAAATCTACTGTCGAAATAGGAAATGATGTTTCTATCGGACACAATGTCACCCTCCATGGAGCCTGCGTACACGATAATGCCCTCATCGGCATGGGTTCCACTCTCCTCGACCATGCTGTAGTAGGAGAAGGAGCTATAGTAGCTGCAGGTGCACTGGTTTTAGCAAATACTGTTATAGAGCCTCATACCCTTTGGGGTGGAGTTCCTGCTAAGTTTATAAAGAAAGTAGACCCTGAACAAAGTAAAGAGCTGAACCAAAAGATAGCAAACGGATATTTGATGTATGCTTCCTGGTTTAAGGAATAATACAAAAAGCGGAGAACAGACCAATTTGTACACAGTTGCTGTTCTCCGCTTTTTACTTAACCAGCATTTTCGTCGTTTATAAATGCCCCATATGAATTAAACAACCAGCGGGTTCCATCTATCAACAAAACATGATAATTTCCTTCCCTTCTGTCTACATCTGTAATTCCGACATCTGCTGCTGTATTTTTCCAATACGAAATAATACCTGAAGGCAACAATGGTAACATTGAATCCGGCCATATCTGCCCTCCCCCATTTATGCGTAACCATTCATAATTACCATCAAACAAGAAACTGAATCCATTTGGTAAAGCAACAGATACAAGTGGATTATTACAATCATAATTCCATGAAATTTTCATCTGATAAACTTCTGTAAAATAGTTTTTCAGAAATTCCTGAATCCGGCTGATTTGAATCACAAAAGTTTTTTCACCTCCATAGGTAGAAATCGCCTTAGTAGGATGCACCTGTAATGTATAATAATCTTTCTGGTCACGGGAAACAGAGGTAATACGTGCATTGGGTTCAGAATCCCAAATCTGTTCCATCACCTTCTGAGGCAGTAAATCAATCACAGTTTGCGGCAACTCCGGAAACAACAATTCTCCGTTTTCTTCTACAACTGTCCGATCAAATTCCCCACTAACCAAAGTCCATTCTCCTTCTTTATCAAAAAGAAGCAGATAAGTATCATCTATCCATACCCGATAAGCAGGCATAGAAGGATTCAACTGCTCCGAACCAATAATAATTCGTGTAATCTCTCTACCCGGAAATGCTTGTAAAATATAATTCTTTATCTTCTCAGACAAATATTCTTCGCCAACTTCAACAGGATATTCATATCCCAGACAACGATTCTCATAATGCTGGAAAGCCAGTTTTCTTCCGTCACTCAACTCTGCTGTCAATCCCTCCTTGATTGCATAAATGGCGGAAACTGATATCTCACCAAATTTGGCTTCCATAAAGTCGTACATCTCTCCCAGAAACTTACGCGCGAAAATCTGCATTCCTGCATTAGGGAAACAAACCTTTGTCCAACTTCCTTCGTTAGTAAAATCTACTTCTACATTATTCGACAAGAGAGCATGATACCCTCTCTCTCCCTCATTAATCCGTGAAATCTGTTCAATCATTGCTCCAGGAAACCAAGCAGACACAAACAACGAGATATCGGAAGGAACATCCTGCACAGATACAACTTCTTCAACATCGTCCCCCGAACAGGAAGTTATCCACGGAAACGTTCCACACAAAACAAGGAACAAATAACATATACAGAACAACTTCTTCATAAGCCCCTACAATTAAGTTGTTAAAGTTAAGCATTTTAGCTGACAGCAACGAATATTCCTTGTTAAAAAAGCAACAAAGCACCAAAAGGCTTTTACAATCTATGATGCAAAGGAAAAACAACTATAGCAAATGTAATTCACGTGCGATGCCAAAAGCCTGAGCAGAGTTGCTTACTTGTAGTTTTTGCAGGATATTTTGCCTATGACGGCTAACGGTATGTATGCTGAGAGAAAGCTCTTCAGCTATTTCTTTACTCGACTTTCCCCTTCCTATTAATATCAGAATTTCTTTTTCACGTTTTGAAAGCAAGTCGGAACAGTCGTACGTATCAATATCTATACGACTTCCATCAGCTGAATTTACAATTATGCTTCCTATGGAAGAAACTTCAGTCAGATTATATAAACACAAGGCCAGACAAATATTCCCTGTATCCTGTGCTATGACATAAAACATACGGTGTAAAACCTGATGGTATTTTCCCATACTGTCACACATCCGAAGATACTCTTCCAGATAATAATCACTGCGCTGCTTCTCTAAAGCATTTTTAAGGAAATGCAAAAAGCGTAATTCACGAGTATGTTTCTTCACCAAATCATCGGGATGAATCCGACTGAATATTTCTTCTTCCCAGATAGATTCAATAAGATGACATTCCCCATGCAAAGCTATGCCTAAAAACTCTCCTACCTTACCATAATAAATATAACTTCGGTTAGAACCCATATCACTCAGAACTGCTATCGAATTTTCTACCTCAGCATACATCGAAGCAACCTGTTTATAATGTGTAAGATACCGGTTCAGGTTTACTTCCCCTGCAAAATCTTGTGCAAGCAGTTCGTTGTTCAATGCAGTCTTTACATTCATAACGGGAGAGAGAATAAAAATGGTTATTTATCAGTATTGGTGCTCTCAGTATAGGTAACTACCTTTGCAAAATAAAAGAAAATATTCCACATTCTAACTTTACACATTTATGAAAAAGCTCTTTTTGGCAATGCTAACCTTTATAAGTACGCAGGCTATGGCACAGACTCTGGAAAAAATGCAATGGTTCAATGAACCAGAGCAGTGGGAAATAGCAGATAATGCATTAAGTATGTATGTCACTCCACATAGTGACTATTGGCGCATTTCACATTACGGATTTACTGTCGATGACGCTCCTTTTTATTACAATACGTATGGCGGCGAGTTTGAAGTAAAAGTAAAAATCACAGGCGACTACAAAGTCCGCTTCGACCAAGCAGGTCTGATGCTGCGTATCGACAAGGAAAACTATATCAAGACCGGTATTGAGTTTGTTGACGGAAAATTCAACCTAAGTACAGTTGTTACCCACCATACAAGCGACTGGAGTGTTATTACGCTCGATAAGCCTGTACCCTATATTTGGATAAAGGCAGTCAGACGATTAGATGCCGTAGAAGTGTTCTACTCATTCGATGACAAAACTTATGTTATGATGCGGAATGCCTGGCTGCAAGACAACACACCTGTCAAAGTTGGTCTGATGGGAGCTTGTCCTGACGGTGAAGGATTTAACGTAAAATTCGAACACTTCAAAGTAACCCATCTTCCTGACCAGCGAAGAATGGAATGGCTTAAGAAAAATGCTGAATAAAAAGAATCCTACTTTGTAAAACACAAAACAGGAATTTCATATTATCCTCCAGGCGCAGGGCTTTCCAATATAAGTCCTACGCCTTTTATCGTTTTCAATTGCACAGTATTATCGGATGCAAGCAACTTTCGCAAACGTGAAACGAATACATCCAGACTGCGTGATGCAAAATAGTCGTCATCTGTATTCCATAAACGTTCCAAGATAGCTTCACGCTTGACAACCTTATTTTTATTCTCGCATAAAATACGCAACAAAGCAGCTTCTCGTTCGGTAAGTGTCTGCTCCTTTCCCTCTGTCTGTTTCAACAAGGCATGGCCGGCTTCAAATATAAAAGAAGTTCCGAGATGGAATATTTCTTCTTCATTTACTGATCTTATTCCTTTTGTCAGCTTCAACAAAGCAAGGATATGTGCATTCAATTCCTCAGCAAGAAAGGGTTTCTTAATATAATTATTTACACCTAGCTCATAACCTTTCACTACATCCTTTGGAGAAACACGCCCGGAAGTAAACAGAATAGGTGTTACATCATCCGTTTCACGAATTCGTCTCACCATTTCATATCCATCCATTACCGGCATCTCAATATCAGCAACAATTACATCGGGATGCGTTTCCTTCCATATCCTCAAACCAGTTTCACCGTTATCGGCTGTCATTATCTCGTAACCGCCTATCATATCCTCTAGTCCACCACGTATGATGTAGCACAGATTGGCATCATCTTCTACCAGCAATAGTCGTATCATTGTTCTATTATAATTCATTTATTTGTATTCAAACAAGTTTTATCAATAGCATCTTCTCTATTCGGAAGATATATCGTAAACTCGCTGTACTCTCCTTCAATGCTTTCCAACGTTACTCTGCCACCATGAGCTTCAGCTACACGTAAAACATAATTTAATCCTAAACCGAAACCAGCAGAACCTCCATATCGACTTCTATCCGCAGCCGAAGCACGTTCGTATTTTTCGAATATCTTACTCTGGTCTTTCAGCGGAATACCGAAACCCGTATCGTGTACCTTTATATAATATTCATTCGAAAGCTTTCCCGACGAAAATGTAATTTCAACCTCATCACCCGAATATTTCACGGCATTGTCAATCAGATTGCTGAGTGCTTCTTTCAAAAACTCCTCATCCGCATAAACAGTATCTGCCTGCAAATTCCATTTATAGACAATATGTTTCACTGCTTTTGCCTTACACTTCTCGGCAAGGTCTTCCAGCATCGAACGAACACAGCACGTATCTTTTTCCAACTTCAACTGATGATTTTCCAGTTTAGAAAGTGTCAATACCTTGTTTGTCAGCGAAAGCAGGTGTTCTCCCTCCTCTTTCAAAATTCGGAAATAACGTGCCTTTTTCTCCGGTTGGGTATCCAGTTTTCCAGTTTCCAGTATCTGAGTACCCATCAATATAGAACTCAAAGGCGTCTTCATATCATGAATCATAGCATAAGAAAAATCCTCACGTAACTTGGCAATCTTATCTTGACGAACGATAATGCGTATCTGATAAATGATACAAACTATAACCAAGACCATAATCAGCACAGTAGCAAGCAAAAGTAATGTCATTCGCCGGAAAATCACCCGATACGGATTGGTAATAACTCCTTGCAAAAAGCGAGTTCCGTCATGACTGATCGGCAAAGGAGAAGTTCGTAATACACCTTTGCCATGTATATCCAGTTGACTGGAAGACCTCATTACACGACCGGTTGAATCGACAATACACGACGCAACAACAGCAGGGAAGCCAATCGAATCGAGCATGTGCGCATAAATCGAATCCAAATCCACAAACGAAACATCACGATTAAAATCTTTCAGAGCAATTTCCTGAAACGAAACATGCATATAACTCATCAGCCATTGACCGGGGTTAGACATGGTTTCCATATCCTTCTCAGCATCAAAGTTAACGTTCATTGTAACCGTGGAGTCTTTCTTTGTCTTAGACACGCGCAGGAAAACCTCCTGTAAAGCTGCTTCGGGAAACAGTTCCTCCCCTTTCATCTGAATACTTTCCTTGGTCAGCTTATATGTGTTGACAAGCCATACGTATTGCAGCTCAACAATAGCAATAAGTCCCACCACAGCAATCCAACGGATATGTTTTATCTCCATAAGTCGTGTATTAACGTAACATTAACCTGCCCTTAACCCAGAAAATCGGTCGGGCCCTTTACTTTCGCACTGTCAAAGATATAGAAAATAACCCAATGCAATTTGATATGAAAATCTATTTTTTAATGAGTATCTTCTTGCTGGCAGGAGGCTCAGGCAGCCTGACAGCACAAACCGTTTCGGGTAAGGTTGTCAATACAGAACAGCAACCGATAGACGGTGCAACTATCATTCTCCAGACTTCAGACTCAACTTTCGTGGATGCAACAATCTCGAATGCCGACGGAAACTTTGTATTCAATCATCAGCCGGAAGCTTATCGACTCATCTTTCAGCATCTATTATATCATACAATAGAGAAAAAAGGCAAAGAAAAAGATGCAGGTATCACGGTACTACAGGCTAAAGACTATGCGCTGGATGAGGTTATTGTACGAGGGGAACGACCGCTGGTCAAAGTAGAAGGCAGCCGCTTGACCTACGATATGCCTCAACTCACTGCCAATAAGCTGGTGACGAATGTGTATGATGCATTAAAACAACTACCGGGCGTAATGGAACAAAATGGAGTGTTGACGCTAGCCGGAGCTGGAAGTATCAATATTATTTTGAACGGAAAGCCTACATCTATGAACTACGAACAGCTTGTTACATTATTAAAGGGTATGCCAGCATCACGTGTAGAACGGGCGGAAGTGATGTATAATACTCCCCCGCAATATCATGTGCGCGGTGCAGCAATCAATGTAATACTAAAAGGTTATAAACCGGGAGAAGGAGGATTACAGGGAGAGATAAACGGCAATTATGTACAGGCAAATAAAGCAGGAGAAGAAGGCGGCGTGACATTTGCCTATTTATCTCCCAAACTGGATATAGACTTTATGTACAATCTCAACAATCACTACAACCGTCAAGGTTATAAACTGATTACCCGTCACACGTTGAATGATGAAATACATAACATCAGCCAGTCTACTAACGGAGAAAATCGGCAACTGGTACATACATTCCGGCTTGGAGGAAACTATAAGTTTAATGAACAGAGCCAATTGGGGCTGAGTTATACTTCCAGTCTTAATCCCGATAAACAACAATCGGTTACCTCTTCGGATAATCATTCGACTACCTTCAACCATGCCCCTGCCGAAGAACAGATGCATAACGTGGCTTTAAACTATACTCCCGGCTTCGGTCTGACAGGGGGTATCGACTATACGTATTTCAGGAATAAAGAGGAACAATCTTTCCGCAGCATAGAAAACAACGGACAGGAAACGACTTTTCTTAGCAACACGGCTCAATATATAAACCGATGGAAAGTATATGTCGACCAAAACCATACACTTTCCAATGCGTGGGTACTGAATTACGGAACATCCTTTACATATGTAAACAACCATAATTCGCAAAGATATAATCTTGCAGCGATGAGTGGAATGAACAAAGAAAGCCGAGTTGATGAATATACTTATAATCTATATACCGGTTTCGAAAAGAACTTTGGTAGCCAATGGAGTCTGAATGCATCTGCTTCCATTGAATATTATCAAATGATGAGCTATAAAAAATGGGCAATCTACCCTACTTTGAACTTAAGTTATGTTCTTTCCCCTTCACACATCCTTCAATTTGAACTCAGTTCGAACAAGACTTATCCCGATTATTGGACGTTAAGCGGATCGACCAGTTACCTTAACAATTATCAGGAATCGGCAGGAAATTCATCACTCAAACCTTATACTGACTACTCCGCAGCTTTGACATACATCCTGAAAAGCAAATATATTTTCCAGTTCAGCTATGATTATATCAAAGATTACTTCATGCAAATGATATACCTAGACTCCAGCCGTCTGAAAGCTGTATACAATTATCAGAACTGGGACTATTCAAAAGAGTTTGCCTTTACTTCTGTTATCCCGTTCAAGACAGGAGAATGGTGGGACAGTCAGCTGATGATATGTCTGTCTTCACTTCATCAACAGGCAAGCAACTATTATGATGCTCCTTTCGACCGTAGAATATGGAATATAGCAGGAAACTGGAGCAATACGTTTACACTCAGTAAGCGCCCCAACATCAAAATGGAAATTAGTGCGACCGGTACATCCAAATCCATACAAGGAAGTTATACCATAGCGCCTGCCGCATTCATCCATACAGCCATTCGCTATACCTTTGCAGGAGATAAAGCTATGATTCAGATCAAAGGGAATGATTTATTCAATGGAAGCAACCACCTGACAACGAAAGTCCGCAATGGAAATCAGTATCTAGATATGTATCTGAACAATTATATGCGTAACGTCACCGTATCTTTCAGCTACAAATTTGGAGGATTCAAGAAAAAGGAAGTAAAGGACGTAGATCTTTCTCGTTTCAAACACTAAAAAATCTATCTGACGAACAGAGAAAGTCCCCTTAATCTTTCCAAGTTACAGGCAAACACTGCAATAACAATTAAGAAAAAAATTATCTAAAAGGATAAAAGAAAAACAGGCATACAGGTGAAGTTCTCACGAGTATGCCTGTTTTTCTTTTATTTACTATTACTATAAAGAAACTGTATTCATTATCTTTTCCAATGCACCGGCATTATTACGTACATAATCACCGGCATTCTTTCCTGCTTCATGCAGACAGGCCTCATCCGAAAGGAACTTGTTCATCAAACGGTCGAAGTCTTCTTTACCCTGAATTTCGAAACCTCCCTGACAAGCCTTCAGCCCTTGCGCCTCGAGGAACTTATAATTATTCGGACCAAAAATGACAGGAATACCATATACAGCCGCCTCAAGTGTATTATGAATGCTGACTCCAAAGCCGCCTCCTACATACGAAATTTCTCCATAGCGGTATATTGACGACAACAGCCCGAAACAATCTATAATCAGACAGTCAGCCTGTTTGACATTTTCTTCCGTAGCTTGTGTATAGCGTACTACCGGACGTTTCAACTTTCCGATAATTTCCTGCAAATGACTCTCTTCTATTACGTGAGGAGCAATAATCAGTTTCATTTCCGGATGCTCATTAAAATAAGGGATAAAGATATCTTCATCCGGAGCCCATGAACTTCCTGCAACAAAAGTCTTGCGATTATTTCCCTTGAAGCTTTCTACCAACGGTAATTCTTTCGCCTGACTGCAAATTTCCAGTACCCGGTCGAAACGAGTATCTCCTACTACTGTCGTACGAGTCACCCCAATACTTTCCAACAAGCGGACAGATTCTTCATTCTGTACAAAAAGATGGTCGAAACATTTCAAGACATTCTTATAACTTCCTCCATACCAGCGGAAGAAAATCTGCTGAGGACGAAAGATAGAAGAAACACTATATACCGGAATATTACGACGCTTCAGTTCACTCAGATAATTGCACCAGAACTCATACTTGATGAAAAAAGCCATATAAGGATGAGCCAGATCTATAAATCTCTTCACATTACGTGGAGAATCAAGAGGCAGATAACATACTACATCCGCCCCCTTATAATCTTTACGTACCTCATATCCCGAAGGCGAGAAAAACGTTTGCAGAATCTTATATTGCGGATATTGCTTACGAATCTGTTCTATCAGAGGACGTCCTTGCTCAAATTCACCCAGTGAAGCTGCATGAAACCACAAATATTTGGCTTGTGGATCAATCTGTTTCTTCAAGACAGCGAAAGCTTCCTTCTCGCCTTTCACCATCTTGGCTACTTTCTTATTAAAAAGTGCAGCCAGATGGACTGCACTTATATATAAAGCTATAACAAAATTATAAATCATGCCGGTTCTTATTTGAGTACCTCTACTGCACGACGCATACGTCTGACAGTTTCTTCTTTACCTAATACAGCCGAGATATCAAACATGTGAGGACCTTTTCCTTCGCCCACAAGCGTAAGGCGGAAAGCATTCATGATATTTCCCATATGGTAGCCGTGGTCTTCTATCCATTTCATAACCACTTCTTCCTGATGAGCCAGTGAAAAATCGTCGAGTGATTCAAGCAAGTCTGCAAGTTCTGTCATACGAACAGCAGAGTCTTCTTTCCAGCGTTTCTTTACAGTCTTTTCATCATATTCTGTAGGAGCTACGAAGAAGAACTTGCAAGTATCCCACAATTCCTTGATAAAGCTAACGCGACCTTTCATCAGACCTACTACGGTTACAACTGTTTCCATAGGAGCTTCGATGCCATGCTCTTTCAAGATAGGCATAAACAAGCCTGCAATTTCCTCATCACTCTTCATCAGGATATATTCATGATTGAACCATTTACCCTTTTCATAATCGAACTTAGCTCCCGCTTTGCTACAACGATGCAAATCGAACAACTTAACCAGTTCGTCCAGTGACATGATTTCCTGATCATTTCCCGGATTCCATCCCAGCAAAGCCAGGAAGTTAATCACAGCTTCAGGCAAATATCCAGACTCACGGTATCCAGAAGAAACCTCACCAGTCTTCGGATCATGCCATTCCAATGGGAATACAGGGAATCCCAGACGGTCACCGTCACGCTTACTCAATTTACCGTTTCCATCCGGTTTCAACAACAATGGCAAGTGAGCAAATTCAGGCATTGTATCTTTCCAGCCGAATGCACGATACAACAAGACATGCAACGGAGCAGAAGGCAACCATTCTTCACCACGAATTACATGAGATACTTCCATCAAATGGTCATCAACAATGTTTGCCAAATGGTAAGTAGGCAATTCGTCGGCTGACTTATACAGTACTTTATCATCCAATATAGAAGAGTTGATAACAACTTCTCCACGAATGATATCGTGTACATGCACATCTTCATTCGGTTCTATTTTGAAACGTACTACATACTGTGTTCCTTCGGCAATCAGCTTATCAACTTCTTCCTTCGGCATCGTAAGCGAGTTACGCATAGAATTACGTGTAGAAGCATCGTACTGGAAATTCGGAACTTCCTTACGCTTAGCCTCCAGTTCCTCCGGTGTATCGAAAGCAATATAAGCTTTACCGTTATCAAGCAATACGTTTACATATTTCTTATAAATATCACGACGTTCAGACTGACGGTACGGACCGTAATTTCCGCCAAAGCTTACACCCTCATCGAACTTAATGCCTAACCATTTAAAAGATTCGATAATATATTCTTCTGCCCCCGGAACAAAACGGTTTGAGTCTGTATCCTCAATACGGAAAATCAAATCTCCGCCGTGCTGGCGTGCAAAGAGATAATTATACAAGGCAGTGCGCACACCACCGATATGCAATGCACCAGTCGGACTCGGTGCAAAACGAACTCTAACTTTTCTTTCTGCCATAGTGGTCTTTATCTAAAAATACGCTGCAAAATTAAGCTAAATTTCCCGTTTTTTTCTTATTTTGCACGCAAAATATCCTAACACATGAAAAGTTTCCAAGCAGAAAGACAGTTTTCATACAAGAAATTACTGTATCAATGCGCCATTTTCTTGGCAGCAGTTGCCGTCATTGTCTATTTCTTACCAAAGGAAGGTACATTCAACTATCAATTTGATATTAACAAGCCATGGAAATACGGTTTGTTACAGGCATCATTCGATTTTCCTATATACAAGGGAGATGAAGAGGTCCGCCGGGAACAAGACAGCATCATGACCAATTATCACCCCTACTTCCTTCTGTCGGAAAATACAGGTGAAAAAGCAATCAGCCAGTTTAAAAGTGATTACAACCGGAGCTTACGCAAGATAATTCCTGACCCTACATATTCGCATCATATCGAACGAATACTGAAAAACGTATACGAGAAAGGAATTATTCCAGTAGAACAGCTGGGGAACTTGCGCAAAGACAGCATGCGCAGTATTCATATCATCAATAAAAATACTTCTATCCTACAAAGTGTAAGCGAACTGTATACCACTAAGAGGGCCTACGAGGAACTGATTTATTCTGATACGTTACATTACAACAAGACGCTATTGCAGCGCTGTAACCTGAATAATTACCTAACTCCTAATCTCATGTATGACTCGGAGAAATCGGAAGCTGCAAAAAAAGATATCCTCTCCGGAGTATCCTGGGCCAAAGGATTTGTTATGAACGGGCAGAAAATAATCGACCGCGGCGAGATCATCGACCAGCGTACATTCGATATCTTGAGATCACTCCAAAAAGAATGGGACAAACGAGGCGAAACTATTACAGAAAAACGTCTGACTTTATTCGGACAGATTCTGTTTGTATCTATTCTTATAGGATGCTTCATGACCTATCTGGCACTGTTCCGCCGAGATTATTACCAAAAGAAAGGTAGTCTGGGGTTATTGTTCTTTCTTATTATATTCTTCCCCGTCATATCAGCTATCATGGTAGCTCATGCTTTCATGAGTGTATATATAGTGCCATTCACCATGCTTCCCATGATCATACGGATCTTCCTTGATTCACGTACGGCTTTCATGGCACATATTGTATCAATCCTGCTTTGCTCCATCTGCCTGCGAACCCCACATGAGTTTATCTTATTGCAGACAATAACCGGTATGGCCAGCATCTACAGCCTTCGCGAACTGTCTCAACGCTCACAATTGTTACGCAGCGCCCTGATTGTCGTAATAACATATACCATACTCTATTTTGCACTCGACCTGATACACGTGAACGATATTGCGCAGCTTAACACATATATGTATGTCAACTTTATCATAAACGGTATTTTGCTGCTATTTACTTATCCGTTATTGTTTATTTTGGAAAAGACTTTCGGATTTACTTCGAATGTAACCCTGGTGGAACTTTCCAACATCAACAACAAGCTGATGCGTGAGATGTCGGAAGTTGCTCCCGGAACATTCCAGCATTCTCTGCAACTTGCCAACCTGACTGCCGCCGCAGCCAACCGCATTGGCGCCAACAGCCAGCTGGTACGTACTGGTGCCATGTATCATGACATCGGAAAGATGCTGAACCCCGCTTTCTTTACCGAGAACCAGACAGGAGTAAATCCACATGACCAGTTAAACTATAAACAAAGCGCACAAATCGTCATAAATCATGTAACAGACGGTATGAAGCTGGCTGAAAAAAATGACCTGCCTCAAGTAATCAAAGACTTTATCCGCACCCATCATGGTCAAGGACTTACAAAGTATTTCTATATATCCTATCAGAATGAGCATCCCGATGAAGAAGTGGATAAAGAAGCATTCAGATATCCGGGTCCCAATCCGTTTACCAAAGAACAGGCTATCCTGATGATGGCCGACTCGGTAGAAGCAGCTTCAAGAAGCTTGAAGGAATATACTGAAGAAAGTATTTCCGGACTTGTCGACAAGATCATAGACAGCCAGGTACAAGAAGGATACTTCAAGGAATGTCCGATAACATTTAAAGATATTGCTACAGTAAAAAGTGTCTTTAAAGAAAAGCTGAAAACCATGTACCATACCCGTATCAGCTATCCGGAACTGAAGAAATAAAAGGCATTGCACAAAAAAGACCAAGGAAAGAACAATTTTTATTATCTGTATAGGAACTTCTTTGATAATTTTGAGATGTAAAACCTAAACACATACAGATATGAAAAATACTTTCTTCAAAGCAAGCGGCAGAAATTTTCTGACGTGTGCTATTTGTGCACTAATGGCAATGCCGGCATCTTCCCAACAAGCACTTTCCCTCAAGGATTATGAATATACAACCAGAGAATGGAAACAGATTGTAAGAAACAGTCCGGACAGTTTTTTCACAACCGATGAAGCAAAGCGGATTGCCGATAATGTGCTGGCTTTTCAACGTACAACAGGAGGATGGCCTAAGAACATTCCAATTCACCGCCCGCTGGGTGGAGAACTTCCTATCGTATTAGGAGATAAAGACAGGCGCAATGACTCCACAACCGACAATGACGCTACCATTCTGGAATTGACTTATCTGGCAAGACTTTATCAACAATCTCCCGAAGAACGTTATAAAGAAGCCTTTCTTAAAGGAGTGGAGTTTATCTTAAGCGGGCAGTATGACAATGGAGGGTGGCCACAATTCTGGCCTGAACATAGGGGATATCAAGTATATATTACATACAACGATGATGCCATGGTACAGACAATGGAAATCATCCGAAACCTTCGTGACGGAAAAGCTCCCTTCGATATACTGGTAAACGATGAAATGAAAGCACGTCTGTCCGCCGCTTTCGATAAAGGGATAGAATGTATTCTGAATACTCAAATCAGAGTAAATGGTAAACCGACCATATGGTGTCAGCAACACGACAACATAACCTTAAAACCAGCTCCGGCCCGAACATTCGAATTGCCTTCCTTCTGCACGGCAGAAAGCTGCTCACTGGTTCACCTGCTAATGGAACTCCCCGATCCGGACGAACGGGTAAAGGCAGCAGTCAATGGCGCAATGGAGTGGCTTGATTTACATAAATTATATGGCATACGTGTTGAGCGGTTCATGACTCCTGAAGGCAAGCCTGACACACACGTAGTGAAAGACGAAAAGGCCGGACCTGTATGGGCACGTTTTTACGACCTGGAAAACGAAGAACCGCTATTCTGCGACCGTGATGGAATTCCCCGTAAATCATTTTCCGAACTTGGATATGAGCGTCGAAATGGTTACAGCTGGTACAATCAGGCTCCCGAATCACTCAATGAAGAATATCAACACTGGAAAGAAAAATATATGTAATTTACACATACAACCAGTTCTTTAAGTGCAGGTAAAAAGCAAGTCTAATCAGCTCCTCTTCTAACTCTATTATTTTTTGTACAAATTTTCAAAAAACATCGAGAAAAGTTCAGGAAAATATGCTGATATTTTCGACAAAATATGCTGATGTTTTTCTTATACGCCGATACACATTGGTTATCAATTATTTACAAGAAGCAGTATATCGGCGTAAAGAAAAATATAAACTGGATATCTTACAATCATCAATCAGAGTTCTTGAGTCAAGCTATCGAGCAAACCTCCGCAAGCATCTTCCAGTATGTCAAGTACATTTTCAAATCCTTGAGCCCCGCCATAATAAGGATCAGGAACGTAGTCGACTACCTTCACCCGACAATAGTCGGTCATCCGGCCTATTTTCCGTTCCGTTTCCACATCAGGAGCTTTTTCCTTCAAGGCATCAATATTGCGGTCATCCATACCCAAAATCAAATCGAACTCATAAAAATCATCAGTACGGACAGGACGTGAACGGTGAGTAATGTTATACCCCCGGCGAATAGCATGTGCACGCATCCGGTCGTCGGCAAGTTCTCCTTGATGATAACTGCTGATTCCCGCTGAATCTACTTCTATCTCCTTTTCCAGTCCTGCACGCTTGATATACGTACGCATAATTTCTTCTGCCGACGATGAACGGCATATATTCCCAAGACACACAAACAGTATTCTATATTTTTTATTGTTTATCAATTGATTATATTTCATTATAATATATCAGTTTACATTGCGGTTTACAATAGTTATATCTTGTTATAGCATAATAATGCTTGCAAAATTAAATATTTGAATTGATTTACAGTGATTTTTCTTTTTATTTCAATTTGAATAAAATGGAAATTGCTAATTTTGTGCTGTAAACTAAAATAATTTTGCCTATGGTATAAGATAATACTAAAAGACATATAATATAAAGAGCGTTAGCTTGTATCTTGTGGATTTCCAAAAATCGCCAAATTCAACAGAAATCAACCAAGGATAACAAGGTAATGCCTGCGTCCTCATCGGCGTGGGCTTTTACTGTTGTATATGGTTGATTGGGTGTTTGGCGATACCTTGGAAGTCGATACAGCGTAAGGTCCACGCTTTTTGTATTGTCTTCCCTATAGATTTTGGACTATATTTTATTATCACTTTATAAACACTAAGCAAAATGAAAAAAGCAATTTCACTCATATTACTTTTATTGGTTTCTGTTATATTTGTAAGTTGTGACATGAAGAACACTAAAGATGAAAAGACAATAGCTAAAAAAGAAACTATCAACGAAAAAGTAAAGAAAGTCAAAAGTGTTAATGAATTTATTAAATTACTTAATGGTACAACATGGCATTACACAGAATCTCTTAGTAACTCAGAAATCGGATGTTGGTTAAAGTTAGAATTTAGTGGAGATGAATATACTCTCTATCATGCACTTCCTGGTGACGGTAAATGGACTTTGAATAATAAAGGGAAATTATATGACTGTGGTGAAAGCCGCTATTCTAATACGGGTAAAAAGTATTTTTATGTTACCTGTAGAGGGGAAATCTTAAATTCTACAAAATATCGTTTTAAGATACCTGCTGAAATAGCTATCACTAATAATCATCAACTTCTTGTATTTTCAGAAGAAATTGATGCATTAATTGGTAATGGTAGAGAAATAACATTAAGAGGTATCATTGATTATGGTGATTATTCATGGGATTAAAATACATTTTTGTCTCGTATAACCTTAATAAAATTAATTATGAAAAAGTATTTTGATTATATTTTTATTGTGTTGTTTACAGTCACTTTTTTCAGTTTAACATCATGCAGTAATGATAATGACCCTGATACTGTAGGGTCTGACTTTACAATAAATGAAGTTAATTACTATAATAGGGCAATTACAGGTGCTACTAATACTTTTATAAATATTCCTTCTCAAGAGCGTGCAGGAATACAAGCTGAATTATATCCAACATCTTCAGATACAGATGATACTTATCCATTCTATCGCATAGAAATATTTGTTAAAGACATAGATTTAAACAATATATCTGATAAACGACTTGATATATTGGGAGGTTCTGTTGTGCATACAATCGGGATTATGGATGAGATTAAATATAATGAAATTGTTGGTGGCTCATTAAAAGTAAAAAGTTATAATTCAGAAGACATTACTGTAGAATTTAGTAATTTGAAAGTTGTCAATAGTGAAAATGATGCGGTAACCCTAAATGGGACATTAAGCTTTGACTATTGTGAATTGTAATAGCTGCAATTGTTTATACAAATAAAGGGAGGTTTGCCCTCCCTTTTGTTTTTATAAATCAAATTCGACTTTAATTCTTTGAACTGTTGAAGTTGATACGTCACAGAGTTTAGCGGTTTTTCGTACGCTTGTACCTCGTTTAAGCTCCTTAATCACTTGTTTATATTCTTCTGCTTTTTTTTCTTTAGATTTAGTAGAGCCTTCTTTTCGCCCAAGTTTTCCTCCCTTTTCAATATAAAGTTGGCGACCACTATTTAAGCGAAATTTAATATTATCCCTCTCCAATTGTGCACAGGTGGAAAGTGTGGCAATCATAACAGGAGCAAACATGGAGGGCTTACCTTCCTCATTCAACAATGTAAATTGTTCTTTCTGCATATACAAGTTAATACCCTCATCTACGAGTTGTTTAACTGTTTCTAATACTTCAAAAGCATTACGCCCAAGTCGTGAAAGTTCAGATACCAACAACATATCTACCTTTTGAACTTTACAAAAAGTTATAGCCTCAACAAAAATAGGACGTTCAGAGTTTTTCTTTGCTCCGCTTACTTTTTCCTCAAAGACTTTTAAAATTTCCATTTCCTTATATTCCGCATACTTTGTCAAGTCCGCAATCTGTCTTTCCGTATTTTGTCTGTCAGTCGTTGAACTTACACGAGCGTATATTACTGCTTTCATAACCTACTTGTCTTAAGTATTAGTATCTCTTTGTTTCTTGATACAAATATAGCAATTCTTTTTGATGTATGCAAATAAATCAAAGAATTAATTAAATACATAATTTTAATGTATTCTTATCGATTTACAGATTTATTTGAATACAGTATTCTTAAGCATACATTTTTCGGTATCAGGACACACGACAAACGGATATATAGGGAATAACATCATGCAGACATATTTAAACGACCTACTTGTATAATTCTAAAAGCCAATAAAGTATATATACATAATTTGTATTTATAATACTGAAAGTATTTACCTGTTCATAGGTTATTCTATCGGTATTAATCGCCAATAGTCCTTTAACTTTTTACTGATTTTTCGTTTTGCATCTTCAGTGTGATGTTTGCCACTCATCGGATTTTTAGCTCCTAATTTTGCTAATCTCATTTTAAATTTAGTTGCATCCGATAATTTTCTTCTTATTCTTTTTGACATTATATTGAACTTAATTGAATTATTCTTATATTTATAAATAGTTGATAAATTCAAAAAACATGAGAAAAAAAGAATATTTATATCAAGTGAGCATTGACAGCCTCGAGATAACATATAATACAACTGACTGTATGAAAGAATATCTATCGTCAGACAATGATATTTTTTATTTTGGGAAAAACAAAGAAGTATGGCTTGTAAGGTCTGACTCTCGCTATTATAAAAATGAATTCGTTATCTGGTGCAAAGATTGGAACGAAAGTAAAGGTCATTATAACAGAATAGTCGGTTATATGCGTTTCGGCTCATTTAATAAAAATCGGCAGAATGTATATATCAGTTATGATAATGAGGCTTTATACTCATGGTTGGTCTCCGCACGTTATTATATTGAAGAGGCTCTTAATCTTGAATTTCTACAGATATCTAAATTAGATATTGCGTTAGATTTTAATTTTAATGTCGAGAAACATCTCATAAGGCAATATAAGGATGATAGTTATGATTTAATTGTTAATGGTCGCTTAGCTGATAATAAAGCAGTCTTTGGTGTCGGTTTTTTGTCATGGTGGAATCCACGACATCGTATTTTTGCAAATCCTCAGATGTTGGTAAAAAACGAAAAAAGTACATTATCCATGAAAACATATAATAAAAAGAAGGAGATAGAACAAGAAAGTAATAAATATTACATTCAAGAAAAGGCAGGTTTTAATTCAACTATGTATAGAGTTGAAATAACTTGCAAAAATCATAAACTTTTAAAGAAAACTCTTGATAGCCTTAGAATAAGCGATGAGTATTTATATTCACATTTGAATGATGAACACGTATTAATAACAGTTTTTATGCACCTAATGGATAGAATAATACATTTACGTAAAAATCGGAAACCATTAAACATACTTAATGAGGCTATTAAAAAATTGTGATATAGGTATATAAGTTTATAATTCATGTATTTTAGGGCTGTTGGTTAATAGCCCCAAATTTCTTAGAAAAAAAAATTTTTTATACATACAACGGATACCTCATTAAGCGTCAATATCTAATATATTTTATTGAATGAGAAGTTACCTCTGTTAATTAAATTTCTAATGGCTTATTTTGTGGATATTAATATCTTCACTTGTCCAAATAGTTATTAAATAAATGGTTCTTCATCGTAGCCTTCCCATATATCTTCAAGCAGCTCTAACCTGCCCAATTTTCCTTCTTCTTTTAATCTCTTTCTTTCTTCATCACGGGATTTCTCTATAATATCCCTATATTCGGGTTGCTCCGACAAATACAATCTTAAATTTGCATTATAAATATTCTCATTGTCAAATTCTTTCAGATATGTTTCAATTTCGGCAGGATTACGTCCCATGTTTTGTGCAATTAACCCCATTGGAACATTGGCATGATATAGAGCGGAAGCATAACTGTGCCGAGCACTATAGAATGTTATACCATCGGAAAGTCCTAATCGCCTTGCAATACGTTTCAGGTTGACATTAACAAGATAATTCATATATGCCATGCGACTGAACTTCTTATCCTCGGTATCATTATCTTTGTCAAAGATTGGGAATATATAATCCTCTAATTCATTTTCACTCAAGACCCTTTCTCCATTGATATATGAGCCAAACGGATACAGGTATGGCATCAATAAATTTACATCAACGATAATCTTTGTGGGGTGATTTGTCTTTTGCCTTGTTGTTATAATCTCATAACAATATTTTCTTCTTAAATTATCAATCGCATAATCGTATCCACTTTCAGCCGCATCCTTGATAAACTTCTTTCTGTCTGTAATTTCAATTATATGTAAATCCTTCTTCTTTAAATTAGCAAGGTCAATAAGAGCCATTCCCTGAAAATGGTAACTACATAAAAATAAAGCGAGTGAAAACTGTTCCGCATTGATTGGACTTAACTTTGTCTCTCCCCTTGGTTTGAACTTTTGGTTTACCCAATACTGTTTATCATTAACTTCTCCATAGACATCGTTATTCTGTTTACCATTATAACCATATCTTTGTTGGTAATATCTCATCAACAACGTTATTTCTTGTAACGTTAGGGCACGTTTCCTTGTTTGGCAATTTAACTTCTTGCTGAATTTAAAGGAAGCAAACGGAGTATCCCTTATATACTCCTTATTTGTGGCATAATTTAAGATAGCTTTGAAATTATCGAAGAACTTTCGGATGGAATTATCTACATAATAGCAACGCAAATATTCTTCAAATGAGCGAAGCCAATTTGCCGTTATCTCAAACAATTCAAGGTCTTTACCGTTGGTGTATTTCTTTATACGATTTAGTAAAGTTGTGTATCCTGTGGCAGTATTATATTTTCCTTTTTCTATTTTAAAAAATTCAATTCGTTCCTCAAATAAAGAAAACAATGTGATTTTCGTAGGAGACTTCTGTAAATCAGATACAATGGTTGAGGCTGAATATTCTTTCCTACCTTCCAAAGAAAACACAAGATTTTGAGCATCAGCCAATTCTTTTGCGATGATTGCGTTGAGGCTGTTTGCACGCCTGCCTTTAACTCGTTGCTTGTCATCACTCCATTCTTGAGCCATACAAGATATACCCATACTTTTATATTTACGCTTTCCGTTATAGCAGACACGCAACATAATAGGATGCTCACCATTGGCAAGCGTCTTTGAAGTATAAAGTATTGCTGAAATAGTAGGTAAATTTCGTTTCATATCCTTGTTTTTAGTTTACCTTTTAGTTTACATTATAGTATATAAAATCCATGTTTGGTTTACATTACAAAGATATAAAATAAATCTAAACTAACTATATTTCAGCAATATATAATAATTATATATTTTTCTATTTATTCCCAAGACAAACAAACAAGATTCTTTTCATACTCCGATACCTAAATATTTTTTAAACTTGCTTACGCTAGTATTCATAATCAACTCTTCCGGGAACTCAGTTTCATTTACCAGCTCCAATGCATAATCGTAGGTGGCAATATCAAACGAGATATGTGCATCACTACCCAAAATCACCGGAACATCATAGCGACGGCATAACTTCAGTATTTCCAGATTATTGCTCCGGGCATCAACTTTGCCCCGACAGGGTTTCAGTGATGAATTATTTATTTCAAGCAACGTATGATGCTCCTTTGCCGCAAGTACAATAGGCTCGAAGTTCAACTTTGCAGTCCCGTCACCCGGATGACTAATGATATGAATATATGGATTAGACACAACCTGAACCATACCATGTGTATTCTCTTCGGGTGTCCCCCACTTATAACAAAGTGAATGAATACCGGCAATACGCAAGTCAAGAATCTTCAAATAAAACTCATCCAGATCGAGATTGCCTTCGCTGTCGAGAATATTAATTTCTGCTCCCAACAAAAGTTCTATTCCATACATCTGGCGCGGAACCACATGCAGGTTACGGAAATAAATCGGATCGCATGTACCCGGTATACCCGGTGAATGTTCTGTAATCCCTAATAATTTCAATCCCTTACCAGCAGCAGCCTGTGCCATTTCCTGCAAGGAACTAAAAGCATGACCGCTTGCTACGGTATGCGTATGTACATCCAGTTCTATTTTCATACGAATATTTTTTACATCGGATCGACATCGTAATAAACCAACAGCGAACGGAAACGTTCATCCTCAACAATGGCACGTTGCACTTGCTGAAGATATTCACGCACTTTCGACATCGAAGCCTGTTGTTCAATTTTCACTACAATCTTTTTAATAAATAAAGTCTGTATACGCGACACTGGAGGACGGTCGGGTCCCAGCACACGACTACCAAGTCCGTTTCTTAAATACCCCGCCATCAAGTCGGCAGCCTGATCGAGTACTTCCTCTTTACGATGTTTCAAATACACATAAATCAACCGGTAAAAAGGCGGATACTTAAACAAATTACGTTCTTCAATTTGTGATTGAAACAATCCTCCATAGTCATTGCTTACTACCTGAGCGATCAAAGGAAGATCGGGAGATTTGGTTTGTAGCACTACCAACCCTTGTTTGTTCTTTCTTCCAGCACGCCCGGCAACCTGCGCCATCAACTGAAAAGCCCGTTCATACGAACGGAAATCCGGATAGTTCATCATCGAATCCGCATTCAAAATACCAACAACACTCACACGGTCGAAGTCAAGTCCTTTTGAAACCATCTGTGTACCAATCAGAATATCCGTCTTACCATCCTCAAAATCGGCAATGATCCTTTCATATGCGGTACGGGTACGCGTGGTATCCAAGTCCATACGAGCCACACGGGCATCCGGAAATATCAGTTTAATATCATCTTCTATCTTCTCGGTTCCAAATCCTCGGTTTATCAGTTCTACCCCTCCACATGCCGGACAAGACTTTGGAACTTCATAAGTATAACCACAGTAATGACAGGTCAGCTGATTCAATCCCCTATGATAAGTCAGACTGACATCACAATTCTTACACTTCGGTATCCATCCACACGTACGGCATTCTATCATCGGAGCAAATCCTCTGCGGTTCTGGAAAAGTATAACCTGCTCCTTCTGTTCAAGTGCCTCACGGATTTTCTGAAGCAAGAGTGGAGAAAACTGAGCCGTCATCCGCTTCTTTCGGGCAAGTTCCTTGATATCTACCACCTCGATATGAGGAAGCAAAACATTCTGATGTCGTTCGGTAAGCTGTACCCAGCCATATTTTCCATGAACAGCATTATAATAGGTTTCGATACAAGGTGTAGCCGTACCCAACAGTGTCTTTGCTCCGAACATCGATGCCAGTACGATAGCTGCATTGCGCGCATGATAACGTGGAGCCGGATCCTGCTGTTTATAGGTATTTTCATGTTCTTCATCCACAATGACCAGTCCCAAACGCCGGAAAGGCAGAAAAACCGAAGAACGTACTCCAAGTATTACATCATAATCGTCATCGGTAAGTTGTTTACGCCATATCTCTACACGTTCAGCATCCGGAAACTTGGAGTGATAAATTCCCAGCCGGTTACCAAATACCCTTTTCAAACGTTCGGTGATTTGTGTAGTCAGTGCTATCTCCGGCAACAAATACAACACCTGCTTTCCTGCCTGAATTGCCTGCTGAATAAGATGAATATAGATTTCAGTCTTTCCGCTTGCAGTAACACCATGAAGCAAGCAGACATTTTTCTGATGAAAGTGCGTCAGGATCTCGTTATACGCCTGCTGCTGGGCACTGCTTAAAGGGTTCAAAGGTGATACACTTACTTGCTCGGCAGACAAACGTCCGATTTCGAACGAGTAAATTTCGAAAACTCCTTTTCCAACTAATCCATTAAGCACTGCACTAGTAGCACCAGCCGAATCTAACAAAGCCTTACGGGAAACTTCCTTAAGTTCTTTCTTTTCTTCAGTCCAGCCGGACAGCTCTATATATTTCATGAGTAGAGCCAGTTGTTTGGGAGCACGTGCCAATGCATCAAACTGACGATGGACGGCCTCTTCTGTCTGCATAGCAGCAGACAATCGCACCCTACTCTCTACACGCGGTTTATAGCTGCGTTTCAGCTCTTCTTTTACCAGAATCGCCTCTTTTTCCAATAAAGCTTTGATTACCGGCAACAAATTCTTTATTCCACTGGACTTTTCCAGTTGTGTAATACATTGCTCCGAATCGTTACCCAACAGATCAAGAATAAGCTGTTCCTTCTCGGAAAGAGGTTGCAGTGCCTCAAACTCCGGATTTAAGACAACTAATGTTTCGCTTTCCAGCTTCATTCCAGAAGGTAAGGCAGCCTTGTATACATCTCCCAGCGTACAGAGATAATAATCTGCCAGCCATTGCCAGAAATCATACTGCCGTCTCAACAAAACAGGAGATTCATCGAGTACCTCCATAATGTCTTTTGTTTCATAGGCCTCAGGCGCCGTTTGGTGTACTTTGGTTACAATAGCCGTATAATACTTCTTGCTCCCGAACGGAACGACGATCCGACAGCCTGCCTTTATCTTATCCGCCAACTCATCGGGAACGGAATAAGTATATTGTCCGGCTATAGGCAAAGGCACTATGACATCCACGTACTTCTTCATGGCTGCAAAGTTACAAAAAACAGTTCTATCCCATTTGGAACGTCAGGCAAACTTTTATAGCTTTGTAAAGAAACTCTTAAATCAACCAAAATGAAGATATATAAGATAGGTATTATAGGCTGTGGAGGTATCGCCCAAAAGATGGCGGCCACACTGGAAAAGATGAAAGGAGTAGAACGATATGCCGTAGCATCGCGCAATCAGGAGAAAGCAGAAGCATTTGCGAATAAATGGGGATTCACTAAGGCATATGGTTCCTACGAAGAACTGGCAAGCGATCCTGAAGTCGACTTAATCTATATCGCAACTCCACATGCCATGCACTACGACAATGCACATATGTGTATTGAGAAAGGTAAACCCGTATTATGCGAAAAAGCTTTTACCGCCAACGCCCGTCAGGCTGAAGATCTCCTTGCCTTCGCCAAAGAAAAAGGAGTATTCATTACCGAAGCTATATGGACCCGGTATATGCCCCTTTCACTTAAAATACAAGAACTGCTGAAAGAAGGAGTAATCGGAACACCGTATACCTTGTCGGCTAACCTCAGCTATCCGATAAGCAACAAAGAAAGAATTATCCGTCCGGAACTTGCAGGAGGAGCTCTGCTCGATATTGGAGTCTATACACTAAACTTTGCTGCAATGGCTTTCGGAAGCGATATTACTGAAACTCATTCTGTCTGCCAGAAGACACAAACGGGAGTCGACGCGCAAGAAAGTATAACACTCTTTTATAAAGATGGCAGAATGGCAACCCTGCAATCGAGTATCTATGCAAAAAGTGACAGAATGGGAGTTATTTCGGGCGACAAAGGGCATCTGATTGTAGAAAATATCAACTGCCCTGAATCGGTACGGGTTGTCGATGAAAACTATAAAACCATAGCGGTATATCATGCACCGGAACAGATCAGCGGCTACGAGTATCAGGTATATGCCTCCATCGAAGCTATTGAAAAGGGATGGCTGGAATCGCCGTACATGCCTCATGCCGAAACATTACGCATCATGAAACAAATGGACAACCTCAGAAAAGAATGGGGAGTAATATATCCATGCGACTGACAAGCAGTAGTTTATAAACACATAAATAAAGGTGGAGAAATTCTGTTCATACAGAAACTTTCTCCACCTTTATTTATACAGATCCTGGTATATCAAAACATGTAAGCCAATGATATCTGCCAGGTATTTCGTTTCATCTCAATAGTCATCTGATCATCTACCGATCTAGCCATTTTGCTCAGTCCAAAGTTATAATTAACTCCAGCTTGCAAATGACCGAGTAATTTTACACCAGCTCCTACATTGAATGAAGTATTGCACGACTTCATGTCGAAACTTTCAGTAAAATGTCCGCTTCCTACATTAAATCCGAACTGAGGTCCTGCAGCAATATAAGCACCCAGTGTACTTCCTAATCCTAACGTCCACTTCAGGTTAACAGGAACCTCAATGCTTTTAAAAGTCTGGCTGACTTCCTCATTGCCACTTTGAGCCTTTGCACCCGACTGATTATACAAGGCAGCGACATCAACTCCCAGACCTACAATAGGAATTGTAAACTCAGCCATCGGACCAATAAAGAATCCGGTACGATTATCTCCTTTTACAATGTCTTCCGAAAAAGTCAATTTCGAAATGTTCAGTCCCCCTTTTAGACCAAACTGAAACTGAGCCTGTGCCGGCATTGCCATAAACAAGCAAGCTACAATCATTAAGGCCGATAAAATCTTCTTCATAAATATAAAATATTAAATGTTACAAGCGCAAAAATAAGGAATAAATGATAAGAATACAAATCAGGCACTAAATATAGAATGACATCCTGTCCACTTTTGTGACCGATTGACACTATGCTATGTTTATCAAAGTTTAATTCAACTGGCTTTCTTTCAACGAAGGTTAAAATATTCTATCATAATGTCAGGCATACCAGACGGGCATACAGTTTGCACAATATCGGGTGAATCGCGAAAGCGAAAGGAGGAGCGATTCTAAGAAACAAGATTAATAAAAGAACTTAAATAATAGGAGATTACAATTATGATGCCGATTAGAAGAAATTACAATCAGAACTGGTTACCAAGTATTTTCAATGATTTCTTTGATAACGATTGGATGGAAAAAGCCAATGCAACGGCTCCAGCTATTAACGTAGTTGAAAACGACAACAGCTATAAAATAGAAGTTGCAGCTCCGGGTATGACAAAAGAAGACTTCAACATTCATCTTACCGAAGACAATCAGTTGGTAATATCAATGGAGAAAAAGAACGAAACAAAAGACGAAAAAAAGAAATATTTACGCCGCGAGTTTTCTTATTCTAAATTCGAACAGTGCATGATCCTGCCAGAAGATGTTGAAAAAGAAAAAATCAGCGCCTCTGTCGATAACGGTGTTCTTAACATTGAATTGCCAAAGATGACACAGGAAGAAAAGAAACAAGCCAATAGAGTGATTGAAATTAAATAAACGATTCTAACCACCAAATCCCTGTTCCAGAGAAATCCGGGACAGGGATTTTTTTTATTTCTACTATGAACAAGCCAGTTGTTATTATGAACTTTACGGGAGTATATGATTACGAACCCTTCTCCCACAATAAAAAATTTACATGGCTAGACTGTACACACTTGCAAGGTGTAGAATGCTACTGTGATAAAGAGGGTGCACATGCACTGAAAAGAGTTATAGCAAACTATCCAGCAGATGGGATTCATTTCATCGACTCTGGCAACTATCATTATCTGACTAAGTTTTGGACGGATAAAATACAGCAACCTTTTTCGTTAATAGTATTCGATCACCATCCAGACATGCAGCCCCCTCTTTTCGAAGAAATGATTTCGTGCGGAAGCTGGGTAGAAGACACAATAGAATCGAACCCTTATTTACGCAAAGTAATTATCATAGGAGCATCCGAAAACCTAATCAAGCATGTTTCTCCTAAATACCGGCAAACAGTGGAATTTTATAGCGAACAAAGTCTGCAACACGAAGCTTCGTGGAAACAGTTTTCTAACGAAACAATCGATACTCCGGTATATATTTCTGTAGATAAGGATGTACTTAACCCACAGTCTGCCGTTACCAATTGGGATCAAGGCTCCCTTACATTAAATGAACTGGAGCATTTGTTATCTATTATCCTGAAACATGAAAAAATAATAGGCATAGACATTTGTGGAGAATGTTCATCTACACTCAATATATTCGAAGCAGAAAAAGGAACGCAGTTAGATAATACCGCCAATCAGGAATTACTGAACCTCTTCCTCAATTGCCAGACACGCAATCTGTAACAGACCATCAGAACGTAAGCCGCAGAGAAAATCCCATATTACGCAGACTGGGCAAACGGAAATAGTCTATGCCCCGCATATCATTTCCCATACTGGCCGTGCTCATCGGATCGAAAGGAGCTTTTTTATAAAACATCAGTAAATTCCGTCCGACAAAAGATACTTTTATATTCTGCATCCAGTTTACCCAACGAGACATCGGAACATTGTATCCCAAAGTCAATTCTGCCAAACGAACATTGGTTGCATCGTATACATAAAGTTCTCCAATACCCGACATTCCCGATGTCACAGAATAATACTGGAAAACTGGAATTTTCTTCCCGCTGATCCATACTCCTCCCTGGTCACGTGCATCCGCTGTAATCAGTGAAACTCCATAACGATCAAGCATAGCTTGTGTCATAGACAAGGCTTCTCCCCCAAAACAGCCTTGAAGAACCAAGCCAAGTTCCAAACCTTTCCAACTGAAATCATTTGACCATCCTATCATATAATCCGGAGAAGTATTACCAGCATATACATAGTCATTACTTCGTTCCGGCAAACCGGTCTGTGTATTGAAAAGAACATTGCCGGCTGCATCTTTCCGGAAGGTACTGACATATATATCTCCAATTGAACCTCCGGGAACCAGTCTCTCCTCAGCAAGCTGACCATATGAAGCGAGCTTTAAGTAATTAACTGTAAATTCCCCCGTTACAGAATTTACAACCTCATGAAAATCCTTAATCTTATTCTTGTTGAGCGTATAAGTAAGGTTAGAACTCCATGAAACAGGACCTAAAGGCTGATTCAGTCCTAACGACACTTCCAGGCCCTTATTTTGTATCTCAGCTTTCCCCAGATAAGTTGCTAGAGGTATGTCACTATCCGTAGATGTTGAATACATGGTAAAAGAAAAATTCAACTTATTATTAAACATACCCAGATCGAAACCTACTTCATACGATTTAGTCTTTTCACAAGCAATCCTTCCCTGAATGAAAGATGACGCATCTCTGTCGTACGACCATAAACCATTAGGCAAATAATATTGATGAGAAGCACCACTCTCAGCATAAGCCAGACGAAATTTCAAAAAAGACAATACATTCGAATGTGACATTATAGAGGTTGGAATAAACGAAAGACCTGCCGATGGATAAAAAACATCATCATAACTTTCTCTTGTTCCTCCACTCCACAAATACTGCCATTCCTTACGTGCTCCGGCATTTATATAAAGGAAATCTTTGTAACCGACTTGCAAAGAAGCAAACAACGCATTGCTGCGGTCGTACAAATCGACATCCCAGTCTTTTCTTTTCACACTATCCAGATTGTCAAGAGAAAAAACATTCGGCTGCACCAAACCGCCGCCATGTAAGTTATACTCGTATTTTCTATCGCGAAACACTGTTCCTAATAATGCATTAAAAGAAAAATTACCAGCAGATTTCTGAAGATGAAAAGCTAAATCAGCGTAAGTCTGATTTAAATCTGCATTTATCTTCCCATACCCTCCCAAAGAAGAATCTTTCAATAAATAACGAGTAGAAGCATATAACTCCTGTGTCTGCATCTGCTTATCTTTATCATAATTTACATATGCAATAAAATCCAGCCAATCGGTTAATGAGTACCGGAATCCCAACCCTGCCCGTATACGGTCTTTAGTATTCACAAATAAATTACGTTTCTCTATCCAATACGGATTTTGCCAGTCGGCATAATGCCAATACTGAGTAGCATATCCTTCATCTGGATCATAACGTTCAAAACGACTATATTCATCATTCTTTCGTAAAAAGTCCGGCAACAGATAAACCGGTACAATCGGATTAAAATAGTCACCTTGTGCCAGCATGTTACGCTCCTTGGTACGAATATACATCAAACTGACATCAATCTTCAATTTACTATCTAGTAAAGCCGTCGTATTACGGAATGTCAGATTATAATGGTTACTACTATTATTATCAAGTAGTCCAACCGCATTCTGAGTCATGGCAGAAAAATAGCTTTGATTCATTTCAGTACCGGCAGATACAGTAACAGCATTATTCACCGTATGTCCCGTACGATAAAAGTCGGAAGGATTCCAGGCAAATGGAGTTTTCACATCCGATGCCCAACCCTCATAAACATGCTGAAATTCCGGCATAACAAAAGGCTTGGCAAAAGTTGTCGTATTCGATACCGTAATGGAAGGTTTATACTCTTTATTTCCTCGCTTGGTCGTAATAAGAATAACTCCATTGGCAGCATCACTTCCATACAGCACAGAAGCAACTGCACCCGACAAGACTGAAATACCTTCTATATCTTCTGCATTAAATGAAGCGATACCATCCGATGATAATCCATAACCCTTATAGATGGAATAAAACTCTTCCGCAGAAAGTTGAGGAAATGGCACTCCATCAATCACAAAAAGAACATTATTATTTCCTTGGAAACTTCTTACGCCTCTCATCTCAATTTTTACTCCCCCTCCAGTTCCCATAGAGCTGGGCTGAACAGTTATTCCGGCAATTCTACCAACTAATGAATTCAGGAAATTAGCATCTTTAGCTTTGACAAAGATTTCTCCTCCCAAATGTTGCGGCAAATACGGATCTGACAGAACTTTTGAATCTACAATTGTAGCTACCGTGTCAATCTTCTGAATATTCTCAGCCCATAAGCTTCCCATTGAGAGTGTCAAGAATTTCCCCAATAAAAGGAACAGACCATATTTTTTCATAATACAGAGGTTAACTTTAATAATAATGCAAGTTATCAAAATCCATTAATTCAAACAAAAATATACTTATAAAAATTACACATCTTTCAACTATGGCTAACCAATATGTCCAATATAAAAGAAAAATATTAAATTTGCATATTTATAGCAAAAAAATAAGCGGATCTTAACTTGATATAGCTATATGATAGATGAAAGGAAATTAATATTATCTGTTAAATCTGGTTCCGAAAAAGCCTACCGGACCTTGTATGAAATGTGGGTATCAAGGTTATATCAATTTGTATATCAATATGTAAAATCGGAAGAAACAACAGATGATGTCGTACAGGAAACATTCTATCGCATATGGATTAACCGAGAAAAACTAGATGCCGAGTCATCATTCAAAGCTTATCTGTTTACAATTGCTTATCATTTATTACTTAAGGAGTTACGCCGACAGTTAAATAACACCTCAATGGAGGAGTTTATAGAATATAATGACAACATACGAACTTCAGGAGATGAAGCTGAAAAACAAATAGACTTCGATCAGTTCTGCAAAGCACTAAAACAAGCTAAAGAAAAACTTACTCCACGCCAACGTGAGATTTTTGAACTAAACAAAGAACAAAATTTATCTGTTGCAGAAATTGCAGAGCAACTATGCATAAAAGAGCAAGTAGTACGTAATCAATTATCAATGGCCTTAAAAATAATACGAACCGAACTTCAGCAATATTCTTTCATATTACTCCTTTTTTTAAGCCATTTCTAATTTTTATGTTTTCTAACATAGAAATATACATGTTATATTTTACGTGTTTGTGGATATTACCAATAAACAAGGTAATAGTTTTATGGACACAAACATACAGAACAAGGTAAAAGATTTATTAGATAAATTCCGTTCGGGAGCTATATCTTCTGAGGAATTTAAAGAGTTATCGGCAAAGATAAACCAGTCATCTGAAGCTGATTTAGAGTTTCTGTTTTCTGACGAATGGGATAAATTCAACAGCTATGAGCCTTTATCACAAGATAAAATAAACTCTCTGTATAGAAAACTGAACAAGCAAAGACACATAACGCCATTCATGAAGGTGCAAAAATATTGGTTACAAATAGCAGCATCCATTCTTTTGATACTATCATGTGGCATTAGTATTTTATACTACACTCAGCATAAAGATATTGAATATCTTGCTCAGCAAAATATAACCATAAACTCAGGTGAACATGGAACTTCATTGGTAACATTGCCCGATGGAACTCTTGTACATCTGAATGCAAAATCATCACTGTCCTACAAACAGGATTTCGGACGTGATAACCGTAAGGTAGAATTGTCGGGTGAAGGATATTTTGAAGTTAAAAAGAATACAGAGAAACAGTTCATTGTAGGCACTGAAGTAATGAATATTACAGTAACAGGAACAACATTTAATGTATATGCGTATGAGCACAAAAATTTTGTTGAAATGGCTCTTGTAGAAGGAAGTGTCAATGTTACAACAAAAGATCCCGCTCATAATACATTGAATGTAAAGCCGAACCAGAAAGTGATATACGATAAACGAACAGGGTTATTGAGCCTTGAAGAAACTTCAAATAAAATGGAAACAGCATGGCTGACCAAAGAGCTTACTTTCCGACATGAGAAGATGAAAGATGTATTCCAATGTCTAGAACGTAAATTCGGAGTAACTTTCAACATAAAGAATAAAAATATATTACAGGATGTGTATACAGGTTCTTTTAATGATGAAAATATAAAAAGCGTTCTGAATGTGTTGAAAATACACTACGGATTTGAATACACAATGGATGAAGAAACCATAACCATAGAATAACAACTAATCTAAATATTAACCTTAAAACTATGAAAAGACAGATGAAAACATGAAAAAAACATCCCCGGACAATCGGCAATCATCCGGGGAAATGGCTCAGTCCATAAGTAAAACTATGTTGGCGCATAGTAAAACCGAACTTTAAACCTAAATTTATTACGTACTTATGAAAATCAAACATCAATTTACTGATTTGCACAAAGATAGTAAAAAGCGTAGTAAGATTTGCCTTTTATGTGCATCTTTGTGTATGTTTACATTTACCGGTGGTTATGCACAAACCGGAAAAGTCAGCCTCAACCTGAATAACGCATCGGTAAAAGAACTTTTTACTGCTATTGAAAAACAAACTCCCTACCGCTTCTCATACAGAGATGTAGAAGTAAACGGTAAAACAGGCATCTCTCTGTCTGTTAAAGATGAAGAACTGAAAGACCTACTTACAAGTGAACTGGCAAAACAGAACTTATCTTATAAAGTTTCAGGTAATAAGATTGTTATTACCCCAATCAAGAAAAAATCCGATAAAAAACAGCCAACGAATATATCTGGAAAGGTTGTCGATGCAAACGGTGAACCAATTATCGGTGCTACGATAAAGGAAGAAGGTACCAGTAATGGCGCTATAACAGATTTTGACGGTAATTATTCACTCACAGTTTCAAGCCCTGATGCAATTCTGCAATTCTCTTATGTCGGTTACAAATCTGAAGAATTTATGGCCGATAAAGGTGTAATCAATGTTACTATGCGAGAAGATACAGAACGCTTGGACGAAGTGGTTGTTACAGCATTGGGTATCAAACGTGCAGAAAAAGCGTTGTCATACAATGTTCAGCAAGTAAAATCAGAAGAGCTTGTAAGAGTAAAAGACGCTAACTTCGTAAACTCACTGAATGGTAAAATTGCCGGTGTAAGCATCAACAAGAGTGCCAGCGGTGTCGGTGGTGCTACACGTGTAGTAATGCGTGGTGCAAAATCTATAGAAGGTGATAACAATGCACTCTATGTAGTAGACGGTATTCCATTATTCAATACAAACATGGGAAATACAGACAGTGGTATCATGGGTGAAGGAAAGGCCGGAACTGAAGGTATTGCCGACTTCAACCCTGAAGATATCGAAAGTATCTCTGTATTGAGCGGTCCGTCGGCAGCAGCATTGTATGGTAGTAGTGCAGCAAACGGTGTGATCCTTATCACCACTAAAAAAGGTAAAGAAGGTAAACTGCAACTTTCATTTTCTTCTTCTACCGAATTCAGCAAAGCATACATGACTCCTGAATTCCAAAATACTTACGGTAATAAAAAGGATATGTATGAAAGCTGGGGTGAAAAACTCGCCACTCCTTCTGATTATGACCCTAAAAAAGATTTTTTCAACACAGGAACTAACTTTATCAACTCATTGACCTTAACAACCGGTACTAAACAGAACCAGACATTTGCTTCTATCTCGTCTACCAACTCTGACGGTATCGTTCCCAACAACTCATACAACCGCTTGAACTTTACGATCCGTAATACTTCAACTTTCCTGAATGACAAGTTACAACTTGATTTAGGAGCATCGTATATCAAGCAAGATGACAAGAACATGGTTTCGCAAGGTCAATACTGGAATCCGGTTATGGCAGCCTACCTCTTTCCACGAGGAGAAAATTTTGAAGAAATCAAAACTTTCGAACGCTTTGACGACAGCCGCAAAATTCCCGTTCAGTACTGGCCGATAGCAGAATCAACTTATGCCTCGCAGAATCCATACTGGACCGCATTCCGTAACGTTTCAACCAACAATAAGAGCCGCTACATGTTCAATGTAGGATTAACTTACAAGATAACCGACTGGATTAATCTGGCTGCACGTTACAGAATGGACGATACTTATGTAAAATTCGAACGTAAGATTTATGCATCTTCCGACCAGGTTTTTGCAGAAGGTACTAAAGGACATTACGAATATAGCAATTACAATGACCGTCAGGAATATGCTGACTTCATGGTAAATATTAATAAGCAGATCAAAGACTTTAATATTTCTGCCAACCTTGGATGGAGTTATTCCAATTATTGGGCATTGGAAAGAGGATATAAAGGAACCTTACTGAAAGTTCCTAACAAATTTGCTGTTTCCAATATCGACCCGTCAAACGGCCGTACTTCAGAAAAAGGCGGTGACAGCCGTATCCGTAACCATGCTATTTTCGGCAACGTCGAACTGGGATGGAAGAGTATGCTTTACTTAACCTTGACCGGACGTAACGACTGGAACTCTCGTCTGGTAAATACCAACGAAGAATCATTCTTCTATCCGTCTATCGGTTTGTCTGGTATTATTTCGGAAATGGTACAGCTTCCTGAATTTATTTCTTATTTGAAAGTACGTGGTTCTTATACAGAAGTTGGTGCTCCAGTTTCTCGTTCTGGATTAACTCCTGGTACAGTAACAACTCCAATCGTCGGAGGTATTCCGTCACCGACATATATTTATCCATTCACTGACTTTAAAGCTGAACGCACCAAATCTTACGAAGTGGGAGTTAGCTTACGCCTGTGGAACAAATTCAGTGCAGAAGTTACTTACTATAAATCGAATACATACAACCAGACATTCCTAGGAGATTTACCGGAATTCACCGGTTATCAGAAGATTTACCTGCAAGCAGGTAACGTAGAAAATAGAGGTTGGGAAGCTTCTTTCGGCTATAATGATAAGTTTAAAAACGGTCTGGCTGTTTCTTCTACATTTACATTCTCAAAGAATATAAATGAGATTAAGGAAATGGTGAAAGACTATCATACCGATTTGATGGAAGCTCCGATTAACATCCCGGAAGTACTGAAAGACAATGGCCGCGTTATTCTGAAAGAAGGTGGAAGTATTCACGATATTTATGCAAACACTTTCTTCAAGAAAGATAGTCAGGGATATGTTGAAGTAAAAAGTGACGGAACCTTCGGTCTGGAAAGAGGTGAGCCTGTATACTTAGGAAAGACATCTCCAGACTTTAACATGGGATGGAACAATGCCCTGTCATATAAAGGATTTGGATTCAGCTTCTTAATCAACGGACGATTTGGTGGAGTGGTTACTTCTTCTACCGAAGCTATCCTCGACCGTTTCGGTGTATCCAAACGTTCTGCAGAAGCTCGTGACGCCGGAGGTGCTCTGTTCCCAGGACAAGGTCGGGTAGATGCAAAGACATACTACCAAATGATTGGTACAGGAGGTTACGAAACTTCAGGATACTACCTGTACAGCGCAACAAATATTCGCTTGCAAGAAATGACATTCAGTTATACAATGCCAGACAAATGGTTTGCCAATGTACTGAAAGATGTTACCGTTTCTTTCATTGCTAACAATCCATGGATGTTATATTGCAAAGCTCCCTTTGACCCTGAGCTAACACCGTCAACAAGCACTTACGGACAAGGTAATGATTATTTCATGCAACCCAGCGTACGCAGTTTCGGTTTTGGCATTAAATTTAAACTATAAAAAACAAACCCTTTGATTATGAAAAAGATAAACCAATATAAATTTATAGCAGGCGTATTTGCTGTGTCACTATTGGCATCATGCAATTACGAAGAAATCAACACCAATCCATTTGAGCTGACCGATGAAGAAGGAGTCATGGACGGAGTTGCTGTAGGTGGTTTAATCACTACTATCGAACGTACAGTATTTCCAGTAGGAACACAGGCAGATGATACTGACATTATCAATCAGTATCAAACAGACTATCACTTATCGGCTGACTGCTGGAGTGGTTTCTTCGGACAGAATAATACATGGGGAGGCGGAAACAGTAACGTTACCTATTTCTTGAATGACAGCTGGATTTCCGGAACTTATAAACGTGCATATACCAACGCACTTGACCCATGGAAAAAGCTGAAAGCCGCAGCCGAGAAAAACAATACTCCTGAAGTATTTGCCTTAGCACAAATCCTGAAAATTTCAGCTTGGCACAAAGCATTGGAATGTTTCGGTCCGATGCCTTATTCACATGCAGCCGATGCTACCATGAATATCCCATTCGACTCCGAGAAAGATATTTATACAGCTATATTTAAAGATCTGACAGAAGCCATTGAGATCCTGACAGAAAAGGCAGAAAATGGTGTAGAGGTTATGAGTGAATATGATGTTGTATATGCTGGTAACTCAACCAAATGGGTAAAATATGCAAATTCTCTGCTACTCCGTCTTGCTATGCGTGTCCGCTATGCCGATGAAGCCTTATCGAAACAATATGTTTCACAGGCATTGAACCATTCCATTGGTGTCATGACTGCCAAAGACGATGAAGCACAGATGAGTACAGGAGCCGGATACACATTCCGAAACAACATCTATTGGTTGTCTGAACAATATGATGAATCTCGCATGGGTTCGTCTATGTTCTCTTACTTAATGGGATATGAAGACCCTCGATTAAGTGCTTACTTCTTGCCAGTAGACTCTAAAAGTACACAAGGAAAAGAAGCGTTCGATGGGAAACAGTATCAGGCGGTTCCTGCAGGACATCTATATGGAAAGAATGATGAATATAAGATGTTTTCTAAACCTAACATACAAGCAGCTACACCAACTTACTGGTTACGTGCTTCCGAAGTCTACTTCCTGCGAGCTGAAGCTGCTTTAATATGGGGCGGTGAATTTGGAAATGCAGAAGACTTGTATAAGCAAGGTATTGAAATGTCTTTCCAGGAAAACGGAATCAGCTCAGCCGTAGATGCTTACATGAATTCTGGTAAAACCCCGATCAAGCATGAAGTTGGTGGAAGTTATTCTTGTAGTTTTGCTGCTCCTTGCGCCACAACCGTAAAATTTGAAGGTAATACGGAACAGAAACTCGAAAAAATCATGATCCAGAAATGGATTGCTCTTTTCCCTAACGGACAAGAAGCCTGGACAGAATGGAGAAGAACCGGATATCCTAAACTGAATCCTGTTATGGCAAACAGAGGTAGCAGCCAAGGAGTTACAACAGAAGGAGGCATTCGCCGAATGATTTATCCTATCAGTTTCTACCAAACAGCTGACGGACAGAAGATTTATAACGAAGCCGTTAAAATGCTAAGCAACGGACAGGACTTACCTAGTACACATTTGTGGTGGGACTGCAAATAATAACCGAATAATTAATACAGTAAAGACATGAAAACACTAAAAAAATTATTATACATCATACCTTTATTGGGAGCAATGATAACCTCTTGTACCGATGTAGAAAACATAGAAGTAGAACACATCGGCGGATATAACACTTTAGGAGACAGTGAATATTACGCTAACTTACGTGCCTATAAGGAAACAGCTAAGAACTACGGACGTCCGGTTGCTTTCGGCTGGTTCTCAAACTGGGCTCCTTCAGGTGTAATGAGAAAAGGTTACTTATCTTCAGTACCCGACAGTATGGATATCATCTCCATGTGGAGTGGTGCTCCGGGAAGATATGAAATCACTGAAGCACAGAAGGCAGACAAAGAATTTGCACAGAAAGTAAAAGGAATCAAACTGCTGGAAGTTAGCTTACTTTCTCACCTGGGAAAAGGCAGAACTCCCGAATATATCTACGATGAGATTGAAAAACAGGCAGCCGAAGAAGGATGGTCTGACTCAGAACTTGCAGCAGCAAAGAAATATGCACGCTGGGATTTCTGGGGATTCAAATCGCACAATTTCGATAATACGGAAGAATTGAATCAAGCCTTGGCCAAATACGCTAAAGCACTTTGTGATTCACTTTTTGTCAGTGAATGGGACGGCTTTGATATTGACTGGGAGCCGGGAAACGGTTTTAACGATTCAGACGGAACACTCAACCAAACAACTATTGAGTTTTTGGTTAAAGAAATGGGTAAATATATCGGTCCGAAAAGTGACCTAGAAGGCAAAGGACACAAGTTATTATGTATCGACGGAGATATCAAATATTTTTCTCCTGAAATGGAAGAGTATGTAGACTATTGGATAACACAATCTTACGGAAGCTCTTCGCCTCATCAGTATTCTCCAGGGAACATCCCAGAAAAGTTGATTATCACAGAAAACTTTGAATCTTATGCAACTTCAGGAGGACGTCTATTACAACAAGCTGCTTGGATGCCAGCAGAAGGATATAAAGGAGGAGTTGGTGCCTATCGTTTTGACAATGACTATGACAATACCCCCGATTATAAATGGATGCGTCAGGCAATTCAAATCAATCAACAGGTATTCAACGAATGGAAAGCCAATCAAGGGAAAAAATAATACGAATCATGAAATTCTAAAGATATGAAACAACTATTAAAATATTTGGCGTTTTGCACCATAGCTGTATTGCTGAACAGTTGCAATGACAGTGAAAGCGACCTGCTGGAAGCAAAAGTTTACTTCGAAAGCAAAGAACATACCATTGAAGTTCTAGATGATAAACCTATCATTTATGAATTACAATCCAGAGTTTCTTCTGCATGCTCCTCTCCTGTTGAAGTATGCTATAGCATTGCAGGACAGAATGTAGTAAACGAATATAATAAGAAATACGGGACTAACTATGAAATGCTTAATGCGTCTAATGTGAAATTAGGAAGTAATACAACAAGCATACCTAGTGGAACAATTTACTCAGAAAAAGTACCTATAGAATTTTCAAATCTAGGAAATATAGAAGAAGGTAAATCTTATCTGCTCCCTGTATGTATTCAATCTTCATCCATCCCTGCTATTGCGGGAACTGACATTCTTTACTTTGTCATAACCAAGCCCGTACAGATTAAGAAAGCTGCTCAGTTCCAAAGTAATCACATTAAGATTCCTTTGGCTAGTGGAACAATATATAAGTCTGTAACTTATGAAGCACTTATCTATATTAATCAACTGCTGAGCAATAATACCATTATGGGTAATGAAGGAATTTTGATTCTTCGTATTGGTGACACAGCTTTACCAGATGGTCATAATGATTGGATTCAGATTGCAGGAACCAAACAGTATCATTCTACTCAAGCATTTGAAACAGGTAAATGGTACCACGTAGCATTCACTTATGATCAGCCTTCTGGTAAAACAGTTCTTTACATCAATGGTAGTAAAGCTGCTGAATCTACATGGGATACCCCAAGTTTCGACTTAGCTTCAGAAGGATCAGGAGGATTCTTCATCGGTAAGGTTGCCGGGTTTATGTGGGGAGAACGTCCATTCTATGGTTACATGAGTGAAGTAAGACTTTGGAATGTTGCACGCACAGAAAACCAAATTAAACAAAACATGCTGAACGTTGATCCGAATTCAGACGGTCTGGCAGCTTACTATAAGCTCAATGGAACTGATCAGTTTGAATCAGGAGGAACATGTTATGTAAAAGATGCATCACCTAATGGTATGGATGGTCTGGCAAACGGAGGAGGAAGTGCATTAAATATTATTGATCTGGAAACTCCAATAGCTATAAAATAAAAAATTACAATTCTTCATATCCTTTACTTAAGGATAAAGGAGTAAAGGAATGAAGAAAAATGCCTGCTTTTTTAACAGATTTGCTAAATATATTTGCAAGTTTGTGTAAAATCCGCCTGTATCCGCAGAGTTTGCGCATACAGGCGGTTCTTTTTTACGTTGATCCATGTTGCCTCTCTGCTTACGCAAGGACATAAAAAAAGCAGTTACGAAATTCGTAACTGCCTGATATTCTTTGTGGACCAGCCTGGGCTTGAACCAGGGACCTCCAGATTATGAGTCTGTTGCTCTAACCAACTGAGCTACAAGTCCGATATTAAGGTAATCCCTTAAATCCGAGTGCAAAAGTAATAGATTAGCTTGAAACTTGCAACATTTAAGAGGATTTTTTTATAAAAAAAACAAATATATATAGGCATATCAATATATATTGTATTTTTGTGCTACTTAATCAATTAATAACTAGGCATTATGTCACAAAACACAAATGAATCTCATTTGACCGGACTTACCGACCAGGAAGTCATTGCGAGCCGTGAAAAAAATGGAGTAAACCTATTAACTCCTCCCAAACGTCCCTCCATATGGAAACTTTATTTGGAGAAATTTCAGGATCCTGTTATCCGAGTATTATTAGTTGCAGCAGTTTTTTCACTTATCATTTCAATTATTGAGAATGAATATGCTGAAACAATTGGTATATTTTTCGCTATTTTTCTGGCAACTGGAATTGGATTCTATTTTGAATACGATGCCAATAAAAAATTTGATTTGCTGAATGCCGTGGGCGAAGAAACTCCCGTAACAGTAATTCGTAATGGAAAGATAAAGGAAATACCGCGTAAAGATATTGTTGTAGGAGATATCGTCATCCTAAATACCGGAGAAGAAGTTCCTGCCGATGGAATGCTGGTGGAAGCTGTTTCTTTGCAAGTCAACGAATCGACACTGACCGGAGAGTTAATGGTAAATAAAACAACCGATGAAGCCCACTTTGACGAAGAAGCAACATACCCCTCGAATTCTGTAATGCGTGGTACGACCATTACAGACGGACATGGTATCATGCGCGTAGAACGTGTTGGAGATGCTACAGAAATCGGTAAAGTAGCCCGTCAGTCTACAGAACAAAGTCAGGAACAAACACCACTGAATATTCAGCTTACCAAATTAGCAAACCTTATAGGTAAAGCAGGGTTTACAATCGCAGCACTGACCTTTATCATATTCACCAGCAAAGATTTATACCAATATCTCACGGTAACAGAAGTTACTGACTGGCATCAATGGCTAGAAATAGCACGTATTGTCCTGAAATATTTCATGATGGCTGTCACTTTGATTGTTGTAGCTGTCCCAGAAGGATTGCCGATGAGTGTGACGCTCAGCCTTGCCCTCAACATGCGACGTATGCTGAAAACGAACAACTTAGTACGAAAAATGCATGCTTGTGAAACAATGGGTGCTATCACTGTTATCTGCACAGATAAGACAGGAACTCTTACACAAAATCTGATGCAAGTATACGAGGCACAGGTCGATGAAAGCCAGCCTGAACTGATAGCGGAAGGAATAGCTGCCAACTCTACTGCATTCCTTGAAGAAAAGGTGGAAGGAGAAAAACCTTCGGGCGTAGGAAACCCTACCGAAATAGCTCTCTTACTCTGGTTAAATGGTAAAGGACAGAACTACATGAAACTGCGTGAAGAGGCTAAAGTCATTAACCAATTGACCTTTTCTACGGAACGCAAATACATGGCTACATTAGTAGATTCGCCGATTCAGAAAAAACGGATACTCTACATCAAAGGTGCCCCAGAGATTGTAATGGGCAAATGTAACCTGGATAAAGCTCAGATTGATAAGTATAACGAACAGTTGCTGGCTTACCAGAATAAAGCTATGCGTACACTTGGTATAGCTTATAAAGTTATTCCGGAAAACGCTTCTGACGACTGTGCAGAACTAGTCGGCGAAGGCGGTATGACTTTCTTGGGAATCTTTGCAATCAGCGACCCGATTCGCCCAGACGTACCCGATGCTGTAAAAAAATGCCAGTCCGCTGGTATTGGAGTAAAGATTGTAACAGGAGATACTCCGGGAACAGCTACAGAAATTGCACGCCAAATTGGTCTTTGGCAACCTGAAGATACAGAGCGTAACCGTATTACCGGAGTTGAATTTGCAGCATTAAGCGATGAAGAAGCCCTTGAACGCGTACTCGATCTGAAAGTAATGAGTCGCGCACGTCCTATGGATAAGCAGCGTTTAGTACAGTTGTTACAACAAAAAGGAGCTGTCGTAGCAGTAACAGGAGATGGGACCAACGATGCTCCTGCATTAAATCACGCACAAGTAGGATTGTCAATGGGTACAGGAACATCTGTAGCAAAAGAAGCCAGTGACATCACATTGCTGGATGATTCATTCCACAGCATTGCAACTGCTGTAATGTGGGGACGTTCACTGTATAAAAATATCCAGCGCTTTATCGTATTCCAGCTTACAATCAATGTTGTTGCATTGTTAAGTGTATTGCTGGGTGCATTCTTCGGAACAGCCTTGCCACTTACCGTAACGCAAATGCTTTGGGTAAACCTGATTATGGATACATTCGCAGCTATGGCTCTTGCTTCCATCTCACCAAGTATGGATGTAATGAACGAAAAGCCTCGCCGTCGCACAGATTTCATCATCACCCCTGCTATGCGTAATAATATCTTTGGTGTAGGCTTAGGCTTCCTTGCTATTCTGATGGGATTACTGGTCTACTTCAAAAATCTCCCAGGTGGAATGGACACACATCATCTGACAGTCTTTTTCACCATATTTGTGATGTTACAGTTCTGGAACCTGTTCAATGCAAGTGTATTCGGCACTAACCACTCAATCTTCAAGGATGCCAGCCATGCTTTAGGAATGCTAAGTGTCGCTATCATTATTCTTGTAGGCCAGATACTCATCGTCAGCTTTGGCGGTAAAGTATTCCGTACTGAGCCTCTTCCTTTAAACGAATGGCTGTATATCATCGGAGGTACATCATTTGTTTTATGGATAGGGGAAATATGGAGAGGTATCAAACGCCTGGGAAACAAATAAATCGATGTCACAAACATTGGTTATAAAATGAATAAGCAAATAAAAAATATCATCTTCGACTGGGGAGGCGTATTGATAGACCTGAATCTAGAAGGGTGTATCAGCGCCTTCGAACAGGCGGGAGCAGTCAATGTACGCAATCTGCTGACAGGGACTAATGAGCTGGGCTTTTTCCGCGATTACGAATGTGGAAATATAAGTACCCCTGAATTTCGTGCAGCCATACGCAAGTACATCAGCCAACCGCTTACCGATGAGGAAATTGATCGGATGTGGAATATGGAACTGCTTACAATACCTGAAGAGAAGCTCCATCTGCTTGCTGAATTAAGCAAAAGCTACCGGCTATTCTTATTGAGCAATACAAATGAACTTCATTGGGAATATGGTTCCAGACAAGCTTTCTGCCATAACGGAAAGGACTATAAAACATATTTTGAACGTATTTTCCTCTCATATCGTATGCATCTGTCGAAACCTGCCCCCGCGATATTCCAAGTTGCCTTACAAGAAGCAGAGCTTCAGCCGGAAGAAACTCTGTTTATTGATGATGCGGAAGTCAATTGTCAGGCAGCTGCCTCAACAGGTATACAGGTAGCCCACTACACACCAGGAACTGATCTTGGCGATTTATTTAAATAAAATCCTACATGAAAATCATAACAGACGAGATTAAGCAGACACTTTTACCTTGCGTAGCAACTATAGGTTGTTTCGACGGACTACACCGCGGCCATCGTTTCCTCATCAAACAGGTTTGCAAAGAAGCCCGGCAAAGAAACTTCCACAGTGCTCTCATAACCTTTCCTGTACATCCACGTCAGGTTATGCAAAGTAGTTACCGTCCTCAATGGCTTACTTGTCTGCCTCAAAAGACAGCTCTCATCCAGCAAACGGAAGCAGATTACTGCATCATGCTACCATTTACCAAAGAACTGTCCCTGCTTTCCGCACGTGAGTTCATGCAATTACTTCGAGAACGTTTTAATGTCCGTGTTTTGGTTATTGGTTATGACCATCGCTTCGGGCACAATCGCTGCGAAGGTTTCGATGATTATTGCCAATATGGAAAGGAATTGGGTATAGAAGTAATTCGCGCACAAGCATTGATAGAAGATGGAGTGTCTATCAGTTCGTCTGTCATACGCAAGGTCTTAAAAGACGGTGATATACAACATGCAAATCATTATTTAGGCTATTACTATTACCTGGATGGAACTGTCGTGGACGGATATAAAGTAGGACGCAAGTTAGGCTTTCCTACAGCCAATCTTCTCCCCTCCTGCCCCGACAAACTAATTCCCAAAGAAGGAGTATATGCTGTATATGCGTATATTGACGAAGTACGTTATGCCGGCATGCTGAATATCGGTCATCGTCCAACAGTTGACAATGGATCCAACCTAAGTATTGAAGTTCATATACTTAATTTTTCAGGCGATATTTATAATCATCATATGCGGATAGAGTTTATCGAATTTATCCGTCAAGAACAAAAATTTGATAGTCTGGAAAAACTGATTGCCCAACTGAATACTGACCGTGAAACAGTATCCCGCTTGCTACTGCACAGTTAAGGAATAAGTAATTTGAGTTCTGTCCTTTTTTTAAGTTCAGAACTCAAACTTAAATTATTTTCCATTTTCTCGGTTTCGGTAATCCTTAGGTGAGTATCCATATTGTTTAAGGAACTCACGATAAAAATACGATTTATTAGAGAATCCACAGCGAAACATGATTTCACTCACAGTTAATTGAGTTGTCCGTAATAATTTAGCTGCATGTTCTAACCGAATACTTCGTATAAATTCTCCAGGAGTTTTATCTAGAATTTCCTTAAACTTACGATACAAAGAAGCCTTGCTCATTCCCAATCTTTCAGCCACCCAAACTGGATTCAATTCTTCTTCATCTATATGCTCTGCAACTAGACCTGAAACATCTTCCAAAAACTTCTCATCATCAGGATGTAATTCTCGTCCATCTTTTATTTTAACAGCAGAAAGACTTGAATTAAAATAATCCTTCAGAGCTTGCTGGCGAGATAGCAAATTCTCTACAGTAGAAATCACTTGTAAAGGGTGAAAAGGTTTAGTCAAGTAAACATCTGCTCCATAATTGCAAGCTTTCACTTGATCTTCAACAGTAGCTTTCCCCGACACGACAACTATAGGTATATAACTTGTATGAGGATCAGCCTTTAGAGTACGAATAAACGTCAATCCATCCATCGGCTCCATAATCATATCTGTTAAAATAATATCAGGATGATTCTGTCTTACTTTCATCAGGGCTTCCTTTCCGTTAGAAGCTTCCTCAAGTATATAGTCCTTTAATATATCGTACAACAAATGACGTAAGTATTCATCATCTTCAACAATTAGCACAGTTGGTGTCTGAGTATAAGACACTTCATTATCCTCCTCTTGATGAGGAGAATGAACCTCCACCGTCTTACAGGTCAAAATAGATGCCTTATCCGCCCCAAGAGGGGGAATAAATACCTCAAATTCCACATACTTACCTAAAACACTATTAACCTTTATTGTTCCTTCCAATATTTCTACTAACTGTTTGGTTAGATTTAACCCAATGCCATTACTTACAGAATTCTCTAGATATGGAGCATCAAAGATCTTATAACGATCAAATATAGCAGCCATCTGTTTATCAGTCAGACCTTTTCCCGAATTCCGAATAGTAAAATTTAAAGAAGAATCTTCCCTCTGTACTGCATAAATTTGTATAACTCCCAAGCGTGGAGTATACTTAAAGGCATTAGAAAGTAGGTTAAATAAAATTTTCTCCAAAGAATTACGATCAGAATACAAACTCAAAGAGCAACGATTTTCAACATGGATAGTTATCTTGTTTTCCCTTAGAATATCGACATAATTACTTATAACAGAATCTATCAATTCTTTAATATCAATCTGCTCTGGACAAATATCAAGGTTTCTAGCGCCAGCCTTACGAAAATCCATCAATTCCCGAATAAGCCGCTGCATTCTTTCCGCATTATCCTTAATAATGTTCAAATATTTCCTTGAGTCATCAGACAAGTCCTTTTTTTCTAATAAATATTGTACAGGTGTATAGATCAATGTTAGCGGCGTAAAGAACTCATGGGCTACATTAGTAAAGAAATTCAATTTCGATTCATATATTTTCTGCTCATGTGCTGTTTCTACACGAGCTATCAAAATTTGCTTACTCAAACGAATACGTCCCACTATAATCCGCTTGGTTATATAAATAGTTATAATACATATTACAGCATAAACAAGCAAAGCAGGAGTTTTAAGCCACCAAGGATAACCTACTTTGACAGTCAACTGATAAACATTGGTTCCCCATACCTTATCACCATTTGTAGTTTTCACTTCCAAATGATATACTCCTGGCTGAAGTTGACCAAAACTAAGATTCGGATTATTCCCCATATAAATCCAATTGGGAGAACGGTCACAAAAGCGATAGGCATATTCACAATTCCCATTTTTTATAAAATCTTTTGTTAGAAAGGTTAACGTAAAAGCCTTCTCTTCGTAATCCAATCGTAAAATACCATCCTTGATACGAGAATTTACATCCTGTGGCGTATTGAAAATCTTTATACTCTCCAAAACCAACAAAGGATTAAAGTCACGCAAATGAATATTATCCGGAGTAAAATAACTAAATCCATTTACTCCTCCAAAATACAACTGATTATTGCCGTCACTAAAATAAGCACCATCTGCAAACTCATCATTATGTAATCCGTCATTAAAAGTATAGTCTTCTATCTTATTTGTATTAACCTCTAAATGAATCAGCCCCTGAGTGGTACCTGCCCAAATATTTCCTTGTTTATCCTTCAAAATACCATGAACAGTTTTGTTTACCAATTGTTCAGCATATTGTGTAACAAATGGATTATTACCAACACTCAGTTTATTTAATCCATAACTTGTTCCAATCCATATTTCATTCCGATCTTGTGACAAACATAGTACATCATTATTTGTCAAATGAATATTGGAATAAAGTTCTTCCAAGGGTTGTATTTTATCTTCAATAATATCCACCCGATTGAGTCCACCACCTCGTGTACCGAACCAAACATAGCGTCCAGAGGTATCGGCCGCTATAGCATAAACAATATCATTATTCAACGGATTATTCGTATTAGATGATATATATTGTTTAAGCCCCAGTACTTTATATCCTCCATTTTCTTTCCGGATATTTATCCGTATCAATCCATATCCTGATGTTCCTACCCATAACAATGAATCATTATTTGTAAAGTATAAGCTATAAACAGAACGGAAATAAGGATATTTAGCCGGAATATCCAACATTTTCACTTCCTTCTTTCCTATTTGGAGAACCCCTATCCCTTTACCTTCCGTCCCAATAAAAATATCACCATATTGATTTTTCTTTAATGCATAAACAGACATGGAAGGTAAACCATTACTCTCGTCAAGGAAATTTAGCAGTAATTTTTTCTGTACATCAAACAATTTTATTCCACTTCCTTTAGTACCTACTATAATATTCCCTTTGCCATCTTCACAAAAACAGCGTACGGGATTTTCTGTCACAACCCTATGAAACAAAGACTGATAAGGTAACAACTGCATAATACCTTGTCCATCGGTTCCTATCCACCAAATATCTTGACTACCAAGATATAAAGTAACAACAGAAGTCTGTTCTGTAACTTCTTTTAGTGTAGAACAATTCATAGTAGACAAATCATAGATTTTACATCCTCCTTCGATAAATCCGACAACCAATGACTTGCCTGTAATAACAACATCCGAAATTTTTTTATTTGTATCGATATCAATAGAATAAAGCTGATGTAAACGGGAATCAAATACAACAATTTTACTTTTACTCGCTGTAATTAAATATTTATCAGAAAGAATTATTTTTTGTATTCGCTCTTTTTGGTGCAACTCCAACCAATCCAATTTTCCTGAAATAAGTTCATTTGAATTGCGTAAATATCTGGCATATCCTTCTGTAGATAGAAAGACTACATGTCCTTCCTTATCAATTAAAAAATCTATATAACTTTTATCAAGATCAACTTTCAATAAACAAAACTGATCCTTAGTATCATCATAAATAAATATGCCATACCCTTTCACCCAACAAAAAAGCTTTCCCTCTGGAGATTGAGCAAGAACATAAGAATTTTCTTGCCGAGGTATTTTATTACCTAAATAATAACGTGTAAACTTTTTAGATTCTCTATCAAATTTATTTACGCCATTATCCGTAGCAATCCACAAAAAATTTCTATGCTCTATTATTTGTCGAATAATATTATTACTTATAGACGTTGAATCATTTTTACTATATCTGAATGAAAGTATACTCCTGCCATTATATGCATTTAGTCCGTCCCAGGTCCCAACCCAAATAACATTTTCAGAATCTTCTAATATACAGTTTACAGAATTATTAGTTAAACCATTTATATTAGAAATAAATTCTTTCACATAAATTCCATATATATTTGCTGGCACCCCGATAACCAAACAAAATACAAAATATTTGATAAATATAACAACCTTTCTCATGAAGATAAATCAAACAACAATAACTTATAAAACAAAGATAAGGATTTCTTAGTTCCATTTTTCAATGATTTGTAGCAAAATAATAAAGAATATTCTGGACGAAATAAAAGTTTTAATCTCTTCATCGCCCAGAATGATTAGATTCAACCATACACTCTTAAATAAATATTACCTTCCTGCTGATAATACAGACTTAGCATAACCCGGATCTTGTACAGGCAAACGCATTCCAGCAACCTCTAATGCACGAAGAACAAACACATTCCAGGAAAACACACGAGTACTAGGCCACCAGCAGCCCGGTATTGTAACATCAAATGGCAAAAATTCGTGACTAAACGGTTCGTCTGGATGAAGATTGATTTCTACCGCTAAACGTTTTTTTATTCTCATTTCAGCGTCTTTCCATCCATGTTTCAATCCAGCAACATAGCCACAAATCTCTTCACGTAACCAACTTCCTGCATTATAATAGACCCCATTATCCCAAAACATATTGGGAGAAAAGGGCTTATTTTCTTGAGTAAAATAAATATCTCCAACATGAGATATTATTGGAGAATATCCATTTCTATACGGTATTCTATTTAAGGTATTAATAACCATTTCCGAAGTCAATATTGGTCTATTGAATAGCCACCATGAAACAAATTCTGGAAGTAAAGAATTAAATGTTATTGAATAAGGATATTTTCTATTATCAACCAAATATCCTCGCTTATTATCGTAAAAATTTCTATATTCTTGATTTGTTTTTTCTATATAATCCTGAGTAACAGGCATTCCTAATTCCTTGGCAACCTGCATTGTTACGGCAAACATCCCTTGATTAACGGCTAAATCGGTCGTCTTATCAGGATAATCTACAACATCATTTTGTCCTAAGACAAATTCAGCAGCACAAATGCCATCACCATCGGGATCATATTCGTTCATACAAAATTCAAATGCCTTTTTTATTTTATCCATTGGTATAGGAGTTCCATAAAGCTTGTGATTAACCCAAGCATACCATAGAAACTCTAAAGTTGCTTCATTACCTTTTACTTCTCGACTACCCATAGAAGGAGTAATAATTGTTCCTATAGCTCCACGTTCATCTTGTGTAGAAGCCCAAGCATTAAAAATTTCTTCTGATGCCTCTTTATCATATACTCCCATAAGACTCCAGAAAGAATCACGGTTATACATATCAGGAGCATAATTAATACTTGGAACATTCAATGGAGCAAAGTTATAACGACTTGTTATCCACATCAGCATTTGATAACAAGCATATACACATTTTTCTTCAGTAGTTCCTACAAAATTCAGTCCTTCGGCTAAATATATCTGAGAAGCCAAACGTAAATCATGTAAAGTTGCCTGTGACGAATTTACAAAAATAAATACTTTTTTCACCGATTTTTTACCCTGCTCCAAACGATGATAAGCATAGTTATGAGCATCTGAACGTATAACTTCTAAATCCTTTATTAACAATGAAGAACTACTATCATTCAAGCCAGAGGCAGCTATCAGAAGATAAATTGGTTTATCTTCTGTATTAGCAATAAAAACGGTTTCTTCTTGCTCAACCCACTCAGACTGAAGAGATGGAATATCTGATTGGTAATGCAATCCTATTATATCTTTATTTTCAATTCCTTCTCCCTTAAAGAGTCTGATTGTAATAGGATTGTTCGAACGATGCTTAAAACGAATAGTATAAAATCCATCTGTCAAATAATAAGGTATACGAACTCCAGAAACCTCCTTACCTCTTTTTTCTATTTTATAAATATTACCATGTTTTTTTACATAGCCATTGTGATATGTTTTCCATGTTGTCACGTTTGGAATCGGATATAAACATGTGTCAACAGGATGATTAAAATCTGAAACTTCTCCAAAAGTATATTTTACAAAATTATTCTGTCTTAAACGTTCGTCTTTATTGGAAATACGAATAAGATTTGCATCACAAATCTCCCTTATTGCTCTAAAACCAATTTCTCCTTGTTTAGAAGGACGACGGCGAATATTACGAGTCCATAAATTTCGATTACCAGCATCTGTCAACAGCCCAATAGCTAAAGTATCATTCAATATATATCCTGCAGCTGGATAAGTTTCATGAACAGTTCCACCCATGTTCATATTATCATCAAAACTCCAATATGAACTCGGACTACATTCTGGAACGATAGAAGTTCCCAATGAATAAAATAACAGTGAAAGATTATTTTGCTGTAATTCAATCTGTTTACTAACTACATTCTTATTCACTATTTCATAGATAACATTCACAGATAAATCTGTTTCCAATCTTTTTAAATAAACCTGCCCTGAAAGTATAATCTTCCCATTTTCTTTTTTTACTTGAGTAGCTTTCCATCCTTGCAACATTTCTCTCACAGCATAATCTTCATTATCAAAATAGGCCTCTAACTCACCGCTTCGGCTTTGGTCAGAAATCAACTGTTTCCCCCAATAGATATTAACATAGTATCCATCTTGGTCATTCCCTAGCACACGAAGTCCTATTTCATTCGCAAACATCTGTACATTAAAGAGAATCAAACAAAAAATGAAGCCAATAATTCGTTTATTCATAGTATTAATATTTATTATATTGAATAATAGTCTTAAAAAAACGAGGGCGCATCTATCTAGATACACCCTCATAGAACTCTATAGCCTACACCAGGTTAATATCCCGGATTCTGTGTCAAAATATTATTTGTTTTATCTCTTTCCCCTTGAGGTATCGGTAAAAGATAATCCCTTCCATCATCAAAATTGCGCCCTTTTGATGTATTATATTTCTCGGCATAAGCACGCATTACCTCTCCAAAACGTTTCTGACGTATCAAATCATCACGTCTCCAACCTTCCATAGCCAATTCACAACGACGTTCATGCCAAATAATTTCTCTCAATTGGGTCTTATCTGTTACATCTATATCCTTTAAAGTATTCTCTGTTACGACTGGAATATACGCTTGTTTCACTCTTCTCGGATCTTGTGCAGGAGTTTGTCTTGCTCTAGTTCTTACCTTATTCAAATAAATCAAAGCTTCACCCGATTTATTATTTTCATTTAAGGCTTCTGCATACAATAGTAAAACATCCGAATAACGAATCATACGAATATTATAACTAATCATCCAATTATCAAAACCAACTTTATCTTTAGTCGGTACAGTCATTTTATAATCATGGAAACCTGTTTCTGAATCAGAATTATTCTGAGGATTCTCATCACCTACATATTGATCGCCTGTTTGTGTAAACACATATGTAATACGAGGGTCATCAGGATCGAAAGCATCATACAAATCCTTTGTCGGAACATGAAATCCATATCCATCATACCCAATTGAAGTACGACTTGTAAAAAAATGAGGGACATTTGTACCTGTTCCAATATTTTTATCATATACTTTATTAACGCGAGTTCGAGATAATATTCTAAAAAGTAAAGAGCAGAAAAACATCCAACCT